>ERZ1034984.592-NODE-592-length-39994-cov-11.552317_pt1 | contig 39994 bp, 38 predicted proteins | sample MGYA00520589_ERZ1034984 | MGnify/ENA primary metagenome ERZ1034984 (study PRJEB33766, sample SAMN09781790) | gut metagenome | biome: gut microbiome | host: Homo sapiens | place: Madagascar | study: EMG produced TPA metagenomics assembly of the PRJNA485056 data... | reverse complement strand
ATAACAAAACAAAATTAACAGCAGTCGTAATTGGTGTCTTGGCATAAAATCTAACATATCCGTCAAAAGATTCAACTTCGGCGTTTAGACTATTCCAAGCCAACTGTTCATTTGTTCTGTTATTAGTCCAGACGGGCATAACAATGGGGTATTGAGATGAAGTCATGTCAGCTATGGTTATTTGCTTGTAATATAGACTACCACTTTGTTGTACCCATCCACTTGTCGCCAAATTACCACTATATTTCTTGTTATAATATGATTTAGGGTCAGGAATGTCAATCGTGACCGCACCTGTTTGACCATTAACAGAAGTAACAGGCGCTTCACTTAATTTGCTATCAAGTTGTGTCTGCACATTGCTTGTTACACCATCAAGATAACCCAACTCAGTAGATGTGACTTCACTCACAGCCACCTTACCGCTACCATTTGACACTAAAACACGATTAGCAGTAAGATTATCTTCTGTAATAGTGCTTGCGCCACCAACAATTTTATCTTGCTTTGAAGTTAAGGCTTTGGTTACTTCAGCTACATTGGTTTTAAGTGTTGCAATATCACTTTGCGCTGTTTCCATGTCTGAATCCAACATGGCAATATTATCTTCATTAGTAGCCACGCGAGAAGTCACCGCATCAATATCTTGTTTACGAGGAATATCAAGGTCGTCTTTGTATAAACCTAAATTCTTCATTTTATTCTCTCCTTTATATAAAAATTTCCCTCTTTCACTCTAAGGCAAAAGAGGGAAAGGAGACATTAACCAATAGCAACAACACGATACTTGCTTGCTTCAAGAGTGCCAGCGGAAGTTGTATCGTTAATTCTGATTGTAATAGTATAATTTGTTGGATTAACAGCAACATCAGCTAACACCATTTCATTACTTGTTACTTCGTACAAATTAACAAGTATAGCCGAATTTTGAATACCATGAACGCTTGAATCAATTATCCAAGTAAACGAACCACCTGTTGCAGTTAGTTCTTCGTTAACAGCAGCATACTTATGGACAACTTCGTGCATGGGTTTCCATACAGGCGGTTTATTAGCGCCAGCAGAAGTCAAAATTTGACCTTCAGTGCCACTATCAGCAGGAGCATAGAAAGATGGGTCTTTTACAGCCACGTCATTTAGCGTGATAGTGTTATTAGTAGCACCCGTGTCAATACCATTCAGTTTAGTCTTGTCAGTACTGGACATAGCACCGCCAGCCGTAGTTGTAGCAACAGCTAACTTAACGCCATCTATGCCAACACTCAAACCATTGCTTGCGACAATCTTGACGCTAATTTTATTAGAATCATCAATAGTAATACCATCACCCGCGCTATATACAACAGCCAAGGACGCAACATTCAAATAAATGTGACTTTCAGAGCCTTGACCGTCTTTAGCGTTAATGGTAAAATCAATATATTCAGTACCAGCAGGAAAACCGCTTGCGTCATCACCAGTTGCAGTTTTTAGTTGAGCATCCTTAACAAGATAATCTTTTGGAATATCAATAGGAGTACCAACATTCTCTCCATTCTTAGTCAAATGATAAGTAGCGAAAGCATCATTAGAAGGCGCTTCTGCTTTTACCATAGAGTATGTATCACCCGCAGGAATAGTTACCATTAGACCATCTGAAACAAGGGTAGCGGCATTTCCTACACCCTTAGACAAGTTAATTCCAACGGTAGGATTGGTCGCTGTGCCACCAATAACAACACCTTTATTACCTTCTCCAACAGAAGCAACCTTATTGTTAGCAGAAGATTGTGCGTTTTGTGCGGCAGTTAGGGCTTCACTTGCGGCTTTCTTTGCGCCATAAACAGTAGCCTTAGTAGAATCATCGGTTTCTATACCGAGTACATTTGACGCAGAACCAGCGGGGTCAGCACCAATAGAAGCAGGAGTGATTGTTTGTTCTGTTACGTTGGTGATATGACCCGCTTCATCTACTGTAACTCGAGCAACTTTAGAATTAGAGCCATATTGTCCAGCTTCAACACCCGAAGTCTTATGTCCAATAGTAACAATCTTGTTTGCACTGTCGCCCTTAACTTGTGCCCATTTATTACCAGAACCAATAGACACCGTATCAGTCTTGGCAGTCGCGTTAATTTTAACATCAGTGGTACTACCTGCTACATCGGTTGCTACCATGCTTTGTTTTGGCACATTGACAACACTAAATGCGTTCTGGTTGACTTCACCGCCACCCGCAACAGCATCCTTAACAGCGGTATCAAGTGCTTTAAGAGCGGCTTCAAGTGTCATACCGTTGGTTACATATCCAGATTCAACGGGCGTTAAGCCGTCAAGCGTCAACTCAATCGTCTTAGTGGTTGTTACATTTCCAGTCGCGTCAAGACCTGTGATAACAGCGCCAGTGGAAGAATCTTGACTATACAACACGCCAACAGGTTTCCACTTAGTTCCATCATACTGATAAATAAAATTATCTCCGCTATTAAAGTAAATCTGACCCTTTACCGCGTTTTGAGGAGGAGCACCCAAGGGCTGAATTACTGCGTTTTGAATTTCATTTTTATTGAGATTGACATTACAAAGTATGTTCATTAAATTTCCTCCCTTTAGTTACAAAATGCTTTACCGCTGAAAGGAACAGTAAAGGTGACAACCACATTATTGGCATCTATATAACGAATATCGCCAACAACAATATTATTTGCGCTATCCACCACAATTACAGAAGGATATTTATCTAAATTATGTTGGATTTCCCAAGTATCGCTTTGAACATTTTGATAATGCACATAAGTTTTGTCACCATCAATCTTAAAATCCTTACTTGATTTATCGCCCTCTAATACCACTCCGTTGATAGACGGCTTATTAGATAGCTTGTTATAGTCACTTTCAGTTTCACTAACAATACCCATATTAGCATTAAAATGGCTTGAATTAGAAAAACAAGCGTTAAATGTTCCACAAGTGCCTTTTTCGTCCGATATAATAACAGGAGAGTGATTTACCATTTATCATCACCCCTCAAAGTGTTAGAAACAGGGATAGCCCAAATGATACTAACAGGCTTTTGTCCGTTCTTGGTTGTTATTAAAATCTGAATATTTACTTGGTTTGCGGTAAATGACATTGTTTCTTCTTGGGTCAAAGAACAAGATAATACTCCTTGTTGTTCAACTACAATATCCGCGCCACTTTTATCAACTTTTCCTGCGCCAGAAGTAAACATAATATGAGAATTATCTAAATCAATTATATCTGTGTCCAAACAAACGTTGAAGTTAAATTTTGGTGTTGCGCCACGAAATACAATATCTAAATCCTTACTGCAATCTAAATTACAAGTAACAGCCAAAATTATCACCCCTTTTCTTTATCGAGTCCAATATACTTGTACCTTAAAATCCACTTGTGGTCTTATGTTGCAAGTAAATCTTATTGCATTATCAATAGAAAAAGCGCCTGTAATTGGATTGATACAATTAAACGCTTTTTCTTGCTGTTTCATTTGCTCTGTTGTTCCTTCAAGAACTTTTGTTATAATAGGAGTGTCAGAAGATAAAATCCCTGTAACATCAACCGTTTGCTGTAAATTTTCGTTCCAATTTATTGCACTCAAAGTAATAACTTTTATAAACACTTCGCCAAAATCAGCATCAATTACTTGGTTGGAAAAAGTTTGGGGGGATAATGTGACATATCCATTTGAAGTTTTCACCTTCATAGTAAATCCTTTATTCGCCATTTTTATTCACCCCTTATTCCATAAAACACCAAAGCAATTTTGATTGCATTTTCTGGCATCATATTTAATCGAGTTATAATTACTGTCCCATCAATAACTTGCACTTGACTAAGGGTATTATAATCTCTTTTATCTCCGTTTAGTAAATGCACTTCAAACGGCGCATTAACAATATTAGCGTTTGTTTGAATTGATATATTTTGTGTAACTCCGTTAAAAGCAGGAACTTCAACTTCTATAATTTGCGTCTTACGAAAATTTTCTCCGTCAACAATAGCTCTTACAGAAGTTCGAGGAAACAAGTCAACATATTCATTGTTTTCTTTATCTGAAAGACGAAATTTTATCAACTTACTTCCTCCTTATCTAATTAGAATTTTTATCGGCAAATTTTCTGTTATTGAATGGTTCGCGGTAATAACAATTTTGCCGTTAGACACTACAACACTTTCAAGAAAATTATATTGTTTCCATTGTGCTTCAGTCATCGTGCTTTCTGGCAAAATATTAACAACAGAACCTTCAGTAAAATGTGAATTGCTTATTTCTATTGTTTGGTTATTCCATTCAGACTGTGTTATAATTATGGAATAATCATAACCTTTTACTGAATATTGTTCCATATCTACCAAATCAAAAACAGTATTTGGGTACATTTCTTCCCAACTACCATTTTCATGATAAACCATAAAAGTTCCAACAATAGAACTATTACTAACATAAGTATAAGGGTCTAATTTTGTCTTAAACCAAATTTTACCTTCAACCAAATTTTCTGTTGGTGCTTCAGCCCCCACAAAAATATTGCCTTTAACAACTTTTTGATACAAAAGCCAATTACTTTCATCGGTTGGTGCAACGCCTACATTAGTTTTAATTGCAACGTATATTTGATTTTGATATACTACAATATCATTAACTTGATAGCTTTTTGTACTCGAATAATCATATTGTTGACGAACATTAACACCAGAAGCGCCTTGTTCGCCTTTTAGCCCAACATACAACCAATAATTATTGTCTGTAGGCAATGTTCCTTTTGGAATTTCTTGCAAAGCCATGTACATATCTTTATTATATGAAACAAAATTCATTTCTTTATATTCTTTAGAAGAATCATAAGTTTCCATATTACGATAATTATCTATTAAACTTTGCAAGCTAATTGTAAGGTCAGATAAATAATTTATTACACCATTTCCATATAAATTTTCAATGGTTAAAATTCCTGTTATAATAGTATTTACACTATCGCCAATCCAAGACTTGCCACGAAATTGTGCTTGATTATTAGATAATAGCTGTAATGCTTGTGCATAATTACCAACAGACATATCCGCTTCAAACTGTGAACGTAAATCCACATCTGATAATTGAATATCTTGATATTTCATCCATGAGAACAAAGTATTAGGGTTTGCCATAAAACACGCCCCTTACATTGTTCCGACAATCAAGTTTCCTTGACTATCATACGCTTCAAAACCAGCAGCAATGTTAGAAGCGGTTGCGGGATTTAACAAAGGTTCAAGTTTATAATATTGAGTAGGATTATCAGAAGTATCAAACCACAATTCGCCTTCGTTTTGATTGGTTGGTTGAGTATCTTGAATAGGGTAAACAGTTACCACATATGGCATAACTAATTTCCAAATAGCGTCATTTGTACCCGGTTCTACATTTGAATTATTTGCCAAAGATTGCCATAAAGCGCCATTATGAGTTACCGCATTATCTTTCTGATAATCTTCGCTTGACGACCATTTGGCTCGATATGATAAACCAATACCAGAAATACCTTGTTTACCTTTCTGCGTCAATACTCGCCAATAATTACCATTGGTAGGAGCGATTCCACTATCCATATCTTTAAGAGCAATATAAATATTAGAATTATCTCCGATAGAATATAATACAAGATTGTTCTTTTTATAAGTTGCGTTACTATCCCATTCACCAATATAGCCAAAATTATCAATCAATGCTTTCCATGCTTCTTGTCGCTGTTCAATATCGCTACTAATGTCAGTAGAATAAAAACGTTCAATAGCAAGAATTGCTTCAGTCATTTTATTCAAATCACTGGACTGAATAATTTTTTGAGTGGCAGAAGGTATTTGCGCTAAATACTGTGTTGCCAATGTTTGATTGCCAGCATACATAGCATCTGTATACCCTTTAATCAATGCTCCGTCTGAAGCGCTAATATTCAAAAATGTCTTAAAAGCTGTATCAACACTATCAGGGAAAGTCGTTAGAGAAAGGTCAGGATAACGAGTTGACATATTACACCACTCCTTCCTTAATTTTTAACAGCGCCAGCAATAAATTTGCCAGTGCCGGCATTTTTGTAAAATTTTAACTCTACGCCATCATACATACCAATTTCGCCAGTTTCTTTATGGCGAGCAGGAATAAGATTGCGTACAGCGTTGTCATCATCATAGATAACAAGACTATGGATTCTTACACCCTTAGTCTTTAGGTCAGCTTTACCGCCTGTATTACAAGCAAATATATACAAACTATTAGCGCAAGTAAACACGCCTGTATATGCGATTGTAATTACTTTGTCTGTATTCAAAGTAGTTACATTATCGTCCTTATCCACTGTAAACTGCTCTTCAAAATTTACATCTGTAGCAAATTCAGCATAAACATTGGCGTATTCCGTGCGATATTTTTTATCATTGGTACGGAATGTATAGTGTACTGTACCGTCCGCAGAATCACGAGCACCAAACAATGCGCCTTCTTTAGTATTTGGATATTGGCTAACCTTGGCATAAACACGAGTATCTTGCTTTGGATTAAACCCAACATCAATCCACTGGTCGCCATCAGACTCAATGTATTCAAGCAATTCATAATCTGTTTCAGCTTCATTTTCGCCATAATATCTTGCCATAGTAATGGTCATATTATCTGTTGGAGCAAGACCTTGCTGAATTGAAGTAATAAGATACTTACGCTTTTCGCCATTGCGATTTAATGTGTATTCAACAAGCATATTAACATCAAGCCAATATACAGGAACACAAGTCAATGTTACAGTATCGTTCAGATTGGTATGAAGCCATAATTCATATTTAGCGCGTTGCAACGCTAAATCATCTGTTAAACAATTTGCATAATCTCCATCATACAATGGTAATCGAATACGCCCTACTGACCCATTTACATAATATGGGCTTTTTTCATTTGTATCTTCAACAAAACCATACGCTTGCAAATGCCCAAGCCACCGCCAATAAGTTGTTTTGTACTGAACACAAAAATAAACATCGCCTTCTTCAGCAACGATATTGGTATCAGTACCGTCATCATTTTTAATCGGCAATGCAGTAAGGTCATTGATTTTTAACTTTGGCGCAGTTAAACCTTTGTTGTTTTTCATTGTAAAACCATATACCACATTTTCAGCATAAGCTGTTACATCTTCAATAGTTAGCTTGACAATGTTATCGGTAACTTCTGCTGTATCAGAATAATGTGCTGGGTCGTGAGTTCGTCCCCACACTTCAATACTATTCTTTACATTTTGAAAGTCAACTTCAATCTTTTCATTAGTAACGATTGGAATAAACGTAGTATCATCGACAACAACAGGGTCATTTTCACCAGTCGGTTTACGTTTATAGAAAAATGTGCCGTTTACATCAAAATACATCTCATAATATGGGTATATATCCCTTAATCCCGACAATAAATCATACACTGTTGAACCTTGATTAAATTCAAGGTCTGTAGGAATTACACTTGGGAACGGCGCTTCTTCAACAATGTATTGAGTAAATCCGTCTAAAGCCAATGTATCAATTATTGTTTGACGAATATTTTCACCAGCTTTAAGCACAACAGGAACGCCCTTCAAATAACCGTTTCGTGTGCCAGTTAGTTTTGCCATAAGGTCAAGCAAGCTAAAAGATACCGTATTAGTTTCTGGCGCATACTCGTAGCTTGGAGCATCAATAATATAAATACCACAATTCACATATTCAATCTCGCCAGTTCGCATTGATTGCGTACCGACAAGTAAACGAATATATTTATCAAGCCATACTCTTGCGCCACTGGCAACTTCAAAACTGGCATCTTTGACTGCAAGAACAATACTCGCTGTTCTTCGCACATCGGCATTAGAATCAATGTTTATACTACCAGAAGTGCAAATACCTGATATTTCATCTACCGTTTGAAATTGATAATTTAACAACTCAACTTTAATAAATCGTGCTTGTATACTTTGCAAAGAAGTTTGAAATTGTGCATTAGTAATCACTATATTTCTTCCTCCTTATACTGGTGTATTGATAACACCATTGTTATACAAATCTTGCTGATTATTTACGTCACCAATTTCTGTCCAAGTAAATGTAATATTTGGAACACGCAAACCGGAACTTTCCGCATAAGAAATTTGTACATCATCTGTAGCTATACAAAGCCAACTTTGTCCTGTCCAATCGCGCAAAATCTTAGGTTTTTTATTTGCTAAAAAGTCTTTAATTTTACGTTTCTTTTCATTAGTTTTTGCACTATCAATGATTCCCGTATTTTCAAAATCATCATTCAAAATTGTACCAGAAATACTACCAGTGTCATAACTCAGTAGACCGTTTGAAATAACAATAGGATATTTTCTACCAAGAGGTTGAAATGTTCCAACATTTATTTTACGAGCGTTTGTACCATATTGAACGTCATATAGGAAACGATAACAAGTATCAGCATCACCAATAAAAATACCATCCAATTTAGACAAAACTTTGTTAATAATATAATCGCCTTCAGCATTATTCAGTACAGGAACAAAAGCATATTCGTATTCAATTCCATGCGTATTCAACCTATCTTCAAAAATAAAAGATAAATCAGAAACGGATTTTATAGGAATTGAAGTTAGCGTTAGCCAATCAAAACTCCCTCGTACACGGCGCTTAATTTTAACAGCGGTGATTTGTTCCAAAACAAAATCAACATTGCCCGCGCCAATTTCTCCATCAAAAGTAGCATCCATAATAGTATCATAGTCCCAAACTGTTGGAAGTGAACTATCAAAAGCGTCAGTTATATTTTTGGTTACGTTAAATTGGTCTAAAATAGCGTTACTGAGTACAGTATCTTGAATATCATTCACTTGTGATGGAGCAGGATTTAAACAATCTTGTCCTGCAAAAGCACTCAGTCCTACAAACTGAAACATAAATCCTTCTCCTTTCTTATTCCACAATAGTGAAAAATGTTTGATAAATATTGCTGTTCCTTCTTAGCCAAAAACAATAATATGAACTATCAGGAAGAATTTCAAGATAATCACTATAAATATAGTAATTTGTATTAATAAGTGAACTTACATACACTTCTATATACGCTTGTTTATCTTGAGCTTCAATATCTTTATATCCTTCGCGATAATTTACTGTTATAGTTTGTCCAGAAGTATTGCTAAATTTTATAATTGTGGTATTTGCATTAGCCCCTCTAAACCAAAGTTTGGCTGTAAAGTCGGAATTGATATTATATCCTTGTTTCCACCCCACCCAGCCATTACGAACATCAACTTCTTTGTTGTTGATGTAAATCGGTGGGTCGGGTTGGCTAACACCTTCTATTAAAACCATATTAGAAGTAACTGTGATATATCCTTCTTTACAATGATTTTCAAGCTCAATTTGAGAATATATACTTGGATTGAGGTAACGCACGGTAAAATGAATTAAACCAGTAGTAACCGTTGTTCCGTTAATAGTTAAACCTGCAATCTCAACGTAGTATTCAGTTGTGTTTTCAAAGCCGCTGAACAAATAACTCCCATCATAAGGTGGCGTACCATCTTCTACATAATTAGTGTTGGAAGTAGAAATTAACGTTTTTGTACTATCGTAAAGATTAACAATATAACTATTTAATCTTTCGCCTTCGGATTGACTATAAGTAAATTCAAAGTTAAAAGAAGCATTATCAATAATAGAAGTAATAGGAAAATTGGTTAGTTCAATTTTTGGAGTAGAGTAACAATGAAATTGAATAGGAATAGATTCCGCAGATTCTTCACCAGAGCTGTCTTTAACTGTTACTGTCGCATTATAATAGTTACCATTTGTTAATGTATTGGCAGGAAGATTGTGTTCGAATCTATAAGTAGTTTGTGTTTGCTGATAAACAATATTGTTATCAGCTTGATTTCTAATGGTTAGCTTGTTTGCTGTAATTTGTGCACCAGACCCATAGACAGTAAACGCAAAGGTATGAGCCTGTGTAGCGTCAAACGCAACCTGTGTATTTAACACTGGCCTTGGTAAAGCCATCGCCATACCTCCTTATATAAAAAATGTTAAATTGGCATTGCCTTGGGGAATGAATACTTTAACGATTTTACCAGCTTTCACTTGATTATCGCCATACTGTTTAATAGAATGAACTTGACCATTATATCTCACATTCCAGTTAGTTCCATTTTGACCAACGACAAAGCCATCATAAATTTTCGTAGTATTATTGATTGCTTCTTTAAGCAACAGATTAAAGCCTTCAAGCATGGCTTGTACAGCTTCTTGGTTCATTTCGTCCATAATGTCCTCCTATATAAAAGAGGGGTGAGCATTACGCTCACGCCCTCCCCATAGTCGTTTTATACTGCACAACATTACGCCAGAAATTATTCTTGAGGTAATTAGCAAAGCCTTCACCATCCACAACATTGGGTAGAGAAGGATTAAAGTTTTCTATGCAAATTGTAACACCAGACTGGTCTTTCTGAACATTGGCAAACGCAGAAACAATATCACTTGGTTTAGTTTCGCCCCATTCCCATAGATTAGAAGTCAAGTCGTGTGGAATGATACCATCGCCTTGATTTAGAACTTGAAGTTCAGCGCCTTCTTCACCTGTAAGAGCTATACCACGAGGAGCATATTTTGTGCCCGAAGCACGCTTTGAGGTTGCTTTAACCGTGTGAGTTGTTCCGTCTTTTGTTTTAATAGTGGTAGAACCGTCTTTATTCTTAGTCCACTTAGAACCATCGCCGCCAACCATTGTAGAACCCGATGGCGCACTATTGACAAAACTTGTGCCTTTATTTGTAGTAATAGTATATCCCTTATCAGAGCTAATTACACTATTACTACTGCTCGAAGAAGAACTTCCTTTACTTGAAGAAGAACCACTACCAGTTCCTTTAAGTGCACCAGTAGCAGTACCGATAATTGTTCCAATTGCACCGCCAAGAACACCACCAGTTGCAGTGCCTATAACTGAGCCGATTGCACCGCCAGCAGAAGCACCAGAAGATACTTTATTAGAATCTACTGTTATATCTTTTTCTGCTTCAAGTTCAGCGTTAATCTTAGTAAGTTCTTGCATATATTTCTTATATTGAGAAACATAATCTTCAAGATTACCAAGACGTTCTTTCCAGTTTTCTGCTTCAAGGTCAACACCAAGTTTTTGAAGAACATTAAGACGTTTTTGTTCTTTCTCATATTCAGAAACAACATCAGACCATTCATCTTTATACTTTTCCCAAGCATCAATCTGGTCATCAATAGCTTTTAGAGCGGCTTCTTTTTGCTTTTCGAGATTTTCTTTTTCTCTTTCAAGCGCTTGGTCGCGTTCAATTTTATCAAGATTAGCTTTAGCTTCAGAAACTTCATCTATGTCGTTGATATACTGGAATCGACCGTCCTGATAAACCATAACTTTAGTGGAACGAGCACGAGCCAAAGCATCAAGTGCTTCTTCCTTTTCAATTTGGTCATCAAGTTCATCGTTCGCTTTTTCAAGAGCGTCAATTTTATCGTCCCAGTATTTTTCAACCGTATCGCGCTCTTCTTTCAGTTTGTCGATTTCTTCTTGAGCTTTATCGGCTACAAGGTCAAACAAATCTTCGTAAACATCTTGCCAATCTTCAAGGCGTTTTTTCTCTGCCTCTTTAGCTTCTTTCCACGCTTTTTTCTCTGCTTCGGCGGCTTTCTTTGTAGCTTCCTTACGCTTTTCAAGATAATAGTCATAAGAAATAAGTCCATTCTTATACCATTCATCCATCCATGCTTCTACACGATGCCATGCTTCAATCTCAGAGTCAGCACCCCAATCTTCAAGGTCGTTGCGGTCATCAATATAATCTTTAGATTCTTGATAACGTTCATCAAACGCTTTCTTCTGATAAGAAGTTATGTCATCTTCTACTTGCCACCAAAGTTTTTGCAGTTTACGAATTTCTTCTGAATCATTATTGAAACCTTGACTACGCCACCAATCAGCTTGTTGTTGAATCTGCTTTTGATAGTCGCGATTCATCTTAATGAGCTTTTCGTAAGAAGCGCCATTCTTTTCAGCAAGGAAAATATGATGTTCGGCTACATCGTTGGCTTCTTCAAAGGCTTCCTTCTGTGACTTTTGAGCGTCAGTAAGTTCGTCTGTTGCATCAGCATTAGCAGATTTTGCAGAAGTATTCGCATTAGTAGCTTTTGTGTTGGAAGATGTAGCTTTAGTGGTAGAACCAAAAGAAGAAGTAAGTTTATTATTGCTAACAATTTGCTTACCATCATATTTAGACTTTATATCGCTGAGTTTGAAAGAACCCGTGGGCTTTGCCATAAGGCTTGCACTAACAGAGGTTTTACCACTGCCACTCTTACCTTTAGCATAACCTTCCAACTGTCCCTTGCGTATCATTTCCGTGACATCCGCAGGAATAATAGTGTCGCCTTTATCTACATGGGCGATTTCTGCACCATATTTACCAAGAAGTTCTTTCTTGCCGTCTTTGGTAATACGGAACTCAGCGCCTTCTTCACCAACAAGAGCGTTTCCAGAAGATTGCATACGCATTGAGGTAGTACCATCAAGGTTTTTACCATTGGCATATGCAGGAATTTGACCTACTGCTTTATGAACTGTAACCGTGCCACCAACCGTATTCGGTTTATTTGTTTCTGTGTAAGTTACAGTAACTTTTATTTTCTTATTTTGAAGTTTGCTGACATAAGAAGAAACAGAACTTAAAGAACTATTAAGACTGTCAACAGAACCTTTAGTGCTATCTACAGAACCTTTCAGTCCGTTAAGATTTTTCTGATTGGCTTGGTCAACGGCTTGTCCTGTTTTATTAACAGCATCAGTAGCGTTATCAGCACTGGTTACAACAAGTCCCATATTGTTAGCCGTAGTCTTAAATGCACCTTCAACAGCAATCTCAGTTGTATTAAGTTTGCCGTTAATAGAGTTCTTCAAAGCATCTACAACTTTTTGAGCCGCATCATCAGCACCAGATACATCTACATTATTAAAGAAATTGGCGAGAAGGGTTTGACCTTCAGCACTATCTTCATTTACACCGTTAAGAATTGCTTGTTTTAGTTTTTCGCCAGCTTCTTCTCCGCCTTCGATTTGAATTTTATTACCATCAACAGTAATATCATTCACATCTTTTAATTTATCAGTAACAGAAGAAAAATCCCAGTTGCCAGAATCATCTATATATTTTTGTAAATTCTGAACATAGTTGTAAACATTTTCAAGTTGTGCTTCTGCATCTTTGGCATTAACATCAAAATCAATTTGTGTTCCTGTGATTTCAGCGGTTTGTTCATTAACCGTATTGACAAAATCTTCCGCTTTCTGTTTGGCTTCATCTGTACTGAGGTTAATTTTAACTTCGCCTGTACCAAGACTACCGCCAAACACATCAGTATCTTTAGAGCCAATAAGCGTCTTAAACTTGTCGTTTACTACATCAAGTCCATCTGCCAATTTTTGAAGATTAGCAGTAGTGCCATCAATAGACTCACCTATGTTAATGTCACCATACGCTTGCATATAGTCAACAAGCGACTTTAGACCTGTTTCAGAAAGTCCAAGTTTATCAGCCAATTCGCCAAAATCGTCAATAGTAACTTCAAGGTCTCCTGTTTCAATAGAACCTGTCATAGAAACAAGACCTTGTAAATCTTCTGAAGTAGACTTAGAAATAGTTTCAAGCTGACCAAAGAATTTACTTACGCCATCTACGCCTTCAGCAAAGTAAGATTTATAGTTACCAATAATAGTACCAGTTTTATTAAATTCAGTATTACTCTTAGCAATACTGTCAGCCATTTTAATAAGATTCTTATCAGCTGTGCCATAAACGCCTTCAAGCGCGGCTTTATACGCTTTGGCATTAGTTATACCTTCAGATTGACTCTTTTGAATATAGTCAATCATAGTGAGCTGATTCTCAATGCCTTCAGCGAAATTGGTGTTTAATGCTTCATTAAATTCGTTAGTGGCTTGTGTAGCGTCATCAATCGTGCCGTAATATTCTTTATAGGCTTCAGTAATATAGTTAATTGCATCTGCCCCAGACATACCAGATAGAATAGCCGCCAGACCTTCCGCATTTTGACCAGATAACTGAAGCATATCTTGTAGCTTAGTGAGCGTATCATCACTTAGCGATTGTAGCCATTCACCCATAGAATCAGCGTCTTTGGGTTTAATAGAAATATCGCCCAATTCTTTTAGTTTAGAAACAAGTTTGGAAGTTTGTTCTTCAACACTTGCTTCGCCCTCGGTAGTGCCTTCAAAAACTTCTTTAATAGTGCTACCATCTACTGAATCAGCCGCTTCAGCCATATCAATTAAAGATTGAATATATTTAGCTTTTGTGGTGTCACCAGCGGCTTCAGCAGCGGATTTGTAATCTTCAAGTTCTGTAACAATACCTAAAATAGAATCTTCTGCTTCAACAGCAGCATCCTTGAAATCAAGATTCTGAGTTTGTGTAAACTTGTGAATAGTTACTTGTAGGTCACTAAGTTTTTTCTTGTAGGCTTCTTCGCCAGTAAGAGTAACAGATACTTCTTCGCCGCGAACATTTTGTTGTTTCGTAGTATAGCGCATTTTATCGCCATAGGTACGTTCAAATTGTTCAGATTGGTCTTTCCAAAGAGCTGCTTGTTCTATTTTTAATTTTTGCTCTTGAAGTTGAATTTGACGCTCGACAAGCTGGTTTTGACGCTCAAGAGTATCGGCTTCAGTTTGAAGCGAATTATTCCAATCAGATGTTCCTTTTAAGCTATTGATTTCTTCGATTCTTTGCTTATTGGATTCAAGAGTAGAATTATATTCATCAATCTGAGACTTTGTATTGTTTATAGTGGTTTCTTTATCTGCAATAGATTGTGTTAATTCTTTATCTGATACATGAAGTTTATTGTAAATTGCAATAAGTCCTGCTATTGCGGCAACAGCTATTTTAACGGGTAAAGGAAGTGCAGAAATTGCACCAACAATACCTTTGATAGCAGAAACGGTTGTGCTTGCTCCGCTACTCAATCCAGAAAAAGAACTTCCAAGTTGAGAAATAATCCCTCCCAATCCAGAAGAAGCAGCACCCGCTTCGGTTGCACCAGAAGCAAATTTGGCGAATATTCCTGACGCTTTCTCAAAAATAGTATTCAATCCACCCATAGGATTTAATACTTTTGATATATTCGCGCCAAACAAATCAAGTATGCCACTAATGCCATTTACTGTTAAATTAAATAGTAAAATTTTAGAAATAGCTTGACCTAAATCCGTATTAGCGAATTTAAGAATAGATGTGCCCGCTTGTAAAAACCCCTTAACAAGGTCAGAAGAAAGAATATTTGTTGCAAATTCTTGGAACTCCGCTTTAAGAGCTTGAACTTGTGCTTGCAAACTTTCCATATAGCGCTCATTCTCTTTGGTTGCTGAGCCAGCGGAATTTATCGCTGTTTCAGTCGCTTCAGTCGCATGACCAAAGTTATTCATGAGAGCAAGGAAAGCATTAAGCTGATTGCTACCCGCTGAAGTTAGGGCAATGTAGTTCTGTTGATTTTTGGAAAGAGAATCCCATTTTGTAGACAAATCGGAAAGAATATCATAAGAACTACGCATTTGCCCTTCGTTATCGTAAAGAGCGATATTCAATCCGTCATAAATATCAGTGAGTTTTTGTCCAGTATCACTGTTTGCATCAGTCACTTGAGACAATCTTGAAAAAATTGTATTAAGCGACCGTGAAGCCTTACTTGCATTACGAGTTTGCTCGGTAATGGCTGTAACCATACCAAGGGTTTCTTCCATTGAATTACCCATTGCGCCAGCAGTAGACGCAACATTGCCTAATGCTTTAGAAAGGTCGCCCGAAGAAACCGAGAACTGGTTTGCAACCTCGTTAACACTGTCAATAATGGATGAGGCATTATCAGCTTCTACACCAAAAGCAATCATTTGAGAGATAATAAACGAAGCACTATCTCCTGCTGTGATTGCTTCATCACTTACATTTTGAAATTTAGCTGCAAGTGTGCCTAATGTTGCGGCATCTTGGTCATTAAAACCATTTTTACGAAATTCTGTAGTAGCGTCCAGCATTTCAGACGTTATTTGGCATTATTTCCATTTATTAAAAAAGTGTGTAATAAAATAAGATTCATCCATATAAACTCGCTTATTCCGACCTTTGCAATAAACTCCCAGACTAATCAACAAAGGAATAATTAGCCACCCTTCTTGGGTCAATAACAAAGTGTCAAAAGATATAAGCAAGCATACCCCCCAAATAAAATTCGGCGTGGTTGCTATTTTAAGAATAGCAAGAATACTAAAGATTACTACAAATTCTAACATAGTATCATCTCCTTCTGATACTATTATAGCACACACTTAAATAATGTCAAGACAATTCCATAAGATTTCTCTTACAGCCCGAATACTTCTTTTCCCTGTATTTTTGGAGGGAAGTGAACTTATACTCTGTTGACACATCCCTCATCAGGACTTCGCGCCCAAACTGCCATTTTATATAAATACTTTACACTATTGACATTTCTATATCAGCACTATACAATATTTATATCAATACTTAGGCGTTGCCACCATATATCATCCTTACTGTTTTTTGAGTTTCCATACCGTCACACTTAGGCATATCTCATCCTTATGTTGTGGTAGTAAGGCTCTTAGGCTTTCAAGGGTTTTGAACACTTCTCAGTGCATATTTACCATCTATACACTCCGGTTAGTATATCAGCCGGTACGACCTACTGTGCTACCTAAATCTTGTAATTGATTTACATACTGATTAAGCGATTCTCCACTAAGGTCAGATACTTTCTTAAATTCGGTAAGTGCATCATCTACTTCAAAAACTTGCTCTGAAATAGATTGATACACTTGCACCATTTGTTGAAAAGTCGTCATTAACTGTGCATAGGACTCGCCAGCCGCTACACCAGATTCAGTAAGACTATCTACTTGAGAAGCAGCTTCGCTACTTGCACTACCTAATTCTTTTACTTGAGAAGAATCAGCATTAACTTTAATAGTAGATTCTTTATTTAACCCGGAAGTAAGACTTTCAACAACTGATTTAGCTTCATCAGCATTAGCAGTAATCTTAATCGCTTGTGGTTTTTCACTAATTGATTTAAGAATGGCATTTATATCGGTTTTAGCACTTTCAGTATCTAAAGTCACCTTAATGTTTTTTAAAGCATTTTCAAGTTTAGACTTTATTTCTTGTACTTGACCATCAATACCAGTAGTTTTTAATTCAGTATCAATAGAAATCTTAAAATCTGCCATAAACTCACTCCTTCACTTTCGGGTTTTTGGCAAAGTGAACTTTGCTTATCTGTGAGTATGCTACCAAAATAGCATCAGCAATATCATCATCATTTTTCTTGCTACAAGGTGATACCCACTTTAATTCAAGACCGAAACGTTCATTTGCTTTTTCTATTGATTTTCTTTTCATTTCATCCCTACAAGTACCAGCTTTAGTACCATCAAAAAGTCCAATCGGACTTCTCCATGAGCTTGGTAAAATAAACTCGGTAGGAATATTCATAGAAGATGTTACTCCTAATAACATTCCTTGCACAGCACCAAGGATAACCAAGGTTTTATTACCTCGTTTACCCATCAAAGGAACATCTTCTAATATTACCTTATCAACATGATACTTCTCTAATAGTTGCTTAATGAAAGGCGCGATTTGCTGAGTGCGGTCGCGCCAATCATCACCATTAGGTCTGAAGCACCCATAATCAATAAGATCAGTACCATTGAATATACTCCATCCTACCGCAGTAGTTGAAGCATCAATACCACAATAAACCATAGTTATCCTCAATTCTGTACTATACCTTATTTTTATCTTTCTATTGGCAATCCTGCTTGTCTACAGCCTTGATAAAACCATTCTTTAATAGCATCTTCACCACAAGCGTTTAACAAGGCTTGCCAAGCATCGCGTGCTTGCGTCCAAGCACCTTCACCATAAATCTTACCTGCCAGACCTTGGTATACAATTTCTGCCAAATAAGGAACAGCTTCATCAGTTAGGTTAGAATGAGCACTAATCTTGCTTGGGTCATATTCAAATGTTGCATGACCGCTTGCGCCAGAAGCGTTAGCTTCATTCTTCCATGCTTCTCGCAATTCAAAAGTACGATGATACATTTGAGGAGAATAAACAGCGTATACTATCTGATTAACAACTTGCTCATTCTTTTCCTTAATCTTTTCCACTGTATACTTTAACGCGCTTTGAATCGCAGGAGCGCATATTGCCATTAAGGCTTCAATGCTTGTTATCGCCATCGTTCATTGTCTTGCGTGCAAACTTCTGCACTACATTTTTTCCAACAGGCGTATCCATAAACTTGTTGATTTCTCCAAGAATTTGAGCAAGCGCACGCTGAGTAGATTCATGGTATTCAAGAGCGTCATAAATCCTATAAACGTTGTCAACATGAAACGTTACTTCGTCAATAAGACTACACTGCAAAAGTTCATCATGTGTATACTTCTCAATTTCTTCCACGGTCATATCCGTAGCATGTACAAGAATTAGCATATCAATATTCTGTTGACGTTCAGCCCAAGTATGGAATTTCATAGTTGCGTCAACAATTTGCTGAATCTGAGCATAAGTCAAATAACGATTGACGGTAACACCATACTTCTCAAGGTATGTAGTTTCTTTTTCTGGAATAATTGCCATTTCCTTTTAGTTCCTTTCTTTCGTTAAAAGAGATTAAAATGTTTTGCAACATAAGCACCAACAACCACACCAGTAAGAATAATTGTCGGTAAATTTGTCTTAATATAAGTCAAGAAATCAAACTGTCCTCTTTCTTCAAGGTCATCAAGTCGATTGTTTAATTTCTTATTAGATTCTACAGAATTTTTCTGTAACAATTCAATCGCCTTTGACTGTTCGTCCATCTTTGCGTTCATTTGTACCATAGATAACTGAACAGCGTCAAGAGTAGCGTCCAATTTTTCACTTACCTTAATTTCTCTCTCTATCATTTCCTGCATAAACGGTCGGGTGCTTTCTAATTCTGTCACTCGTTCAGACAGGTCGTTTACCTTATGATATAAGATACCGATATCATCTGCCATTTAGCAACCCTCCCATCATTCTTTCAGTCGCCATGTTCCATTCTTCAATTTTGTCGCTTTGACATAAAGTGGAACGTGGTCAAAAGGGTTTTGAACAATAATTGCTTGTTCTCCTATTTCAATATAAAGTTTGCCTTTTCGTTCTTGAATAACTCTGCGATAACCAGCAGGAATTTTGGCTTTTACCTTTTGTGGACAATCGTCAGGCATATACCTTGACGGTTTATATCCTTGGATTTTTTCGCAGTACATCATATAAGGACAAACAGAATTGGTAACTTTGCACAAATTACCGTTAGTATATTCACACATAATGTTACCTCCTGTTATAAAAAAATAGGGAGAAAGGAATAACCTTCCTCCCTATTAAGATTAACCAACAGTTACGGTAGCGTATGCGGGTGGTACATTGGGATAATTGGTAAGAGTAATAGAAATTACAGCAGTACCAGTTTGAGTACCAGCAGTTACAATACCAGTATTAGCACCAACAGTAGTACCAGTTGCAGTAGAAGCAGGAGCATCTACAACAGCAAAGGTAAAGTTGGAGTTATCCTTGCGCTGAGAAGCGATTGCACCACCGAATACCGCACGAACAATTAGAGTTTCAGTGCCAGAAGTAGCAACATCAAGGTCAGCGTTCTCGCAAGCAAGAGCTACAACATCGTCTTGCCACTTAGAACCAAAAATTTCTTGGGTCATAGTGCCATATACTGGGTCTACTTCGCAAGACTCGGTATCAGCGTATGCCAGTGCCTTACCAGACAGGGAAACAGTTGCCGCAGAAGCAGCCGCCCATGCCAGATTTTGTGCGCCTAATGTTCACATAGAATCGTTAATTCTATGCCGTTCTTTTACGAACTGCTCATGCTTTCACATGAGAGCAGACTATATGTTCAACTTAATTATTCATATCAATATAACCTAAAGAGTGATTATCCAGCACATAATCTACTTCTTCTTTAAGTCTTTCAAGTGTAGGCAATGTATTTCTATTATTGCCTAAAATTCTGATTACTCTATAACCTTGGCTTATAAGCCAATGATTCCTTTTGCGGTCGTAATCTTTTCTATCTTTATGCCAATAAATTCCATCATATTCAACATCAATCTTAATATCACCAATCGTTAACAAGCAATCAAGATTAGTGTTTCCTACTGGAAAATTAGGTATGCAATTTTGTTCTCCATACAATTCTTTTAACATTTCAATCATTTCACGTTCTGGTTTGGAAGAAGGAACAGTACCATTCTCATACATAGCCTGACGCGCTTTTTCAACTAACTCAGGGCAATATGTAGGATTTTCATGCCCGTATCGTTCTTTCATAGTTTCTTTGAAATGCTTTTGTCCTTGCTCAGTTTGCATAGCATATCTACTTCCGTAAAGCCGTTCAATAGTATCTTTTGCACGTTCTTGACAAATCGCAGAAGCGCCAACAGATTTTACGTTATATTTTTGCATAAAGGTATCTTCGATTTTCTTACTTTTACAATTTTTACAACTTAATTTTCCACGTTTAGCATTTTTTCTATAAAAAGCATAATTTGTAACAAATTCTTGTCCACAATAATCACAAATACACTTTACTTTAGAACTACTGCTATTTTGTAACTCTTTTGCAAAAACTTGAAAAGTATCTCCGCGTTTAGTAAATTCATATCCTAAAGCAGTAAAATGCTTGACATTATTAGAGTTCCATCGTACTTCTACAAGCTGATTTTTGTCAAATATTACAATCACCTTCTTTTTATATTTTTTTTGAATAATTAAGTGCTGTATTTTTCAGCCCACTTGGGCTTACCTTCCCACAAGGAAGTAGTCGTTGGGAGTTTCCCATATACATATTATACTATATATTATAATAGTCAATATATACTTAGGGCTTTCTCTGCTAAAGACCCATTTACATTCACTTAGGATTTAACCTTATGAATATCCTACAAATTTTTTCTACTTTCGTAACTACACAGCTTATCGTTTCCAATTACTGTTTGAGTTTTGTAGGCTTTAGGGATTCAAAGCATTTAACACAGAGCTTATACCAGTCACCTGATATAAGTGGCGTTATTTTCAAGCACACTGCTTGAAAATTTTACCATCGAGTTGGAACTGAGGAATATCGGTGATTAGACGACCATACTTAGCAGTAGAAGCCGCCACGTCAGCGGTAGAGCCAGAGAACAGGTCGTTAATCAGAACAAGGTGTAGTACCTTTGGAACGAATTGAGCCTTAATAGTAATAGACTTAGCGTTCTCGTTTTGATAGAAATACTTAACACAATAGTGCTCGTTTTCCTTTGCGCCACCAATATTCATCTTCTTCTGGTCAGCATCAATAGTGCCAATAGACCAGTCAGCATCAGAAGGCTTCTTATACCAGCCGATATAAGAGCCAGAGAAAGCGATTGGCTTGTTGGTTAGTGTTACTGCGCCACCAACTGCACCAACAACAACTTCTTCTTCAGTTACAGAAATGCCACCTTGTTCAAGGTTTACGCCAAGGTTTGCGGCAACGTACTGAAGGTTAAACATTGCAATATGTTCACATAAGGACGCAACTCCCTATGCCGTTCTTAAAGAACTGCTCTATCTTTTCGATAGATGTTCAGACTATTTGTTCACCTCTATAAAGAGGGGAGGATTTTTCAGCTACCATTAGCTTGTAGCTTACTCTCTCGCCAAGAGATAGTCGTTGGGGGTTTTCCATATCTTTATAGACTTAGGACTTTCCCTGCTAAACTACCCACTGTTACATCCCTTTACTTTTTATAACCACTCAGCTTGTTGTTTCCAACTACTGTTTGGGTAAAAGGGCTTTAGGGTATTTTCAAAGCATTAAACACTCGGTACTTAATCGTCACCAATTAAGCAATGCAAGTTACATCAGTAATAGAAACGGTCAGTGCAGAATCATGGAAGTATTGACCGTAGAGCAGGTTGCCCTGACCACCGCGTACTTCCTCGGCGGTGATAGAAGAATCGAAAGTGGTATCACTTAGAGTAGTACCAACACCAATCAAGTCCTGACCGTAGAAAAACAGCGCACGAGCAGGGCCAGCGGTGAAAATATTAGCAGAAGCCATACTTTAATTTCCTCCTTGTATAAATAATTGTTCCAGAGAATCACCACGACTTGTATCAGTAGACGTATTGGTAAAGCTACCTTCGCCACCCATTTGCTTAACAAGTTCGCTTTTCTCTGTGATATATCCATCGAATTTACCCTTCTTTTTATGATAAATCCAATGTTCAAGTTCGCCACCCTTACCACCAAAAAGTGCCACGGGTCGAACCGTTGTAAATTCAATTTCACCACAAACTTCATCAAAAAGCATAATATGGGAACGCAATGTCATCTCAAGCTGTTCTTTCTTGGATAAACCACAATGAGCCGTAATAATTGCACACTTTCGCTCAAAAGTCGGCATATCAATATCTTTGTTTCTCAGCCTATCAGTTTCTTCCATTGCTTTTTTCAAGTCTGGGTTAATATACTCATCGTCATATCGAGGAATATTCTGGTAGAGAATAATTCTACGAATATCTTCAAATTCCTTATGAGTAATTTTTATTCCTGCTTCTTCATCCACTATTAACGGCTTGTTTGTTTGTTCGTTGAAAGCTATTGCTGGATGCTCTAACCCTAAACAAAGTTTCAAAATATTAACCAACTTTTGAACAAAAACTGGCGCTTCGGACATCATGCCAATAATAAACTCAAGATAACTCATAGAAATTACCTTGGCATCATTGACACTGTTTTTGTCAAATGCTATAATGTCAACACTGGATTGAAAAACAAGCCCATGTTTTACATCAACAGGAATAATGTTAATAGTGTTACCCCCCTTACATTTATAGGGGACTGGTTCATCGTAAGCAAAATATACTTCCTTGAGGTATTGTAAATCAATCGCCACAAGCAACATCCTTACCAGAATCGCCCACAAGCGTGCTCATATAAAGCTGAACGCCTGTAAATGTTTTGCTATTTCCTATGGTGCTTCGAGCAAGATTATATCTTGACATATCATCACTAAAGGTTAGTTTACCAATACCTGCTACATAAGCACCATTAAGCACAGACATAACACGGTGAATAAACAAATCTCCGCGAGATACGGGAATATTCTCATATTCTACCAAAGCCATTTGACCACCATATAGAAAGTCAAACGCATATACTGGTGTTGCCACATACAACTCTTTGGCATGAATATAGTAATCATAAATTTTCAAAATACACTTACTCTCGGCTATGACATCTTCAACAAGAGGAGTAAGAAAAATGCCATAATCTGCTTGCGCCCCAGTTTTCCAAATAAGGTTTAACTTTTCTGCAAAAGTAAGGTTTGGTTTACTTAAAGCATCGTAGCTATTATACTTTAGTAGTTTCCAAATAATTTCGTCATTTTTTGCCAAATAAGTTAAAATGTTATAAGGAATTTGAGGTAACGCTTTCATACTGTTATACATATTATCACCTTACCCCATCATACTGAGTGCTTTAATATTAAATTGTGCTGATACATGACCATAACTTTCTGTATCACCTTCAACATACAATGTTTGTACGTCTTTTGACGGATTGATACATTCAATAGTCACAGTAGTCCTATCATTGGATAGACGCAAAACCTTATTATCAATCGCACTATTATTCAATGTGCATACAAGGTTTGTCAACTTTTCATTGTTTACACTAAATTGTGCACGCTTGACTTCAAACTGTCTGATACTATCAAACGCATTTTCCATTATGACAACTGGAATAATTTCTTGTTTATCGGCAACTGTAACCTTAACTTCAGCATAAACGTCATAATTACCTTTAAGCTGTGCTTTGATGGTAGTGACACCTTTGCCAATAACTTGCGCTTTTTCACCATCTACCGTAATAACGGTACAGTTACTTGAACTCCATATAACAGGCTTGTCAACTTGCTCACCATTAAGCGTAACGCAAGCCACGATGTCAATCGACTCCGCAGTATCGGGAACAGTAAAATCAGAATGATTTAACATAATAGCATAATCATAAGTACCATTGTTAGCTACTTGATGCACCAAATCATCGCCATCATGCAATTCATCAAGTGACAAATCAAGATAAAGAATAGTTGGCTCTTTTTCTTCTACATTTGCCATTAGCGCATTTTGATATGCGGTTAATTTGAATGCACGCCCACCAATAATAAAACGCTTGTTGTATGTAAACAAACGCATAGTATCAGAGTTGGCTTGCACAATAACAATCGCATGGTTATTTGGTGTGATAATAGTATTTGAGACTTGCACAGAAGGTGAAGTCATGTCATAGTCAAGTACGCACGGAGCAGTGAATATCGACCCGTTTTCTGGGTCAATAATTCTAAGAAAATTCGTGCAACGTCGAATAGTATTGACACCCACTACACCGTCCGAAGGATTTACAAAGTCAGAAATCCAGTAATTATTATCGTACTTAAAATAAGTACCGCGCTCTGGAAAATAATCTAACTCTCTATACATTAGCGAACGATAATCTGTACCATTCTTCATAAATGTAGTTGTAGTACCAATAACTTTACTCATCCACACATGAACTTTATGGTAAGTATTTGCGCCAATATAATCTTGCTCTTCTACAACGGTTTCAACGGCAGTATTTTCCCATTGGTCATCAATAAAGGCTTGTTGTGTTCCCCTATACGCATTGTTAGGAGTCATACACATACCCATAATCATTTCATTCTCGAAAAATTTGTTAGCCATTGGCTCACTCCTTTTCAAGAATGTGGATAATGTCAAACACTACTCGTTTTACAGTATCGTGATGTGCGTCTGCGCCCAGTAAATACAATCCTTTTAGATAAGCACTAATTTCACTATGGTTCTGACCAAAATACCGCACATATAGTTTATCCACATAACCAAGATAAGAATCCAGCGTAGCGGACATATCATTATCATCAATCGCCTTTTCATATTGAACAAGCACATTGAAGATTTCATCAATTCTATCCATTATAGCCCCCCAATCTTATCGAGGTCTTGAACCAGATAATCATTGATTTTCTGATATGCCGATTCACGCTTCGTGTTGATAATCACTTGTTCTTCCTTCATATGCTGTGCAGGAGAATGTGTACTAAACGAAGAAGTTTGCATTTTTGCGGCGTTTTGCGCCGAATCATTAGTTTCTCGTTCCCACCATTCAAGCACCCAAAAACAAGCAAGAATATCAATTTCAGTAGGTGTAAGGTCAGATACAAACTCACGAGTTTCTTCATTGTATTCCAAACTTTGCCAACAATCGTTAGCAAAGTTTGGAATAGCGTTTAGCAGAAAACCATCGCACCAAGCATTGTACCCTTCAAGTGACTGATTATAGATTTTGCCAAGTTTCCAGTCATGTACTTTTCGTGTAGCTAAATCTTCTACACGGTCGAAAGGAGTACCCATTGGTTATTCCTCCTCGGCATTTTGCAGTTCAAGCAAGTCCTTGCCACTTAGTTTAGACAGAGTAATGAGAATATTACCATCAACTTCTTGTCCCTTATCCAGCTTGTCACAAATCATATCAAGAATAATCTGCTTCTGATTATCATTAGCACCCTTATATGCTTCAATAGCATACTTTGGGTCATTATCCAGTAGATGTTGTAGCTGGTCTTTACTGAGTAGATAACGATAAACATCCGTTAGATTGTGGTCTACACGGAACTGCTCATCATCAATATAGATACTACCAGAACGTACCATATTACTCATATTAGCAACAATAATACTTGCTTCAGTTTCCAAAAAATCTTGGTAATTAAACTGACCGTCAATCTTCCAAATAGTAGAACCACGAAGCACTGCCATACCATTAGTCATATTAACGATACGAATAAGACGTTCATTTTTCTTAGTAGGAGTTGACGTAGAAGGAGCAGTCATAGAACTCATCAGCAGTTGCATTTGAGCCTTAATGTCTGCAAGTTCCTTCTTTAGCGCATCATTTTCAGCTTCTACATTTTGCATCTGTGCTTGTGCTTCGATTTCAGTGGATTCTGCCTTCTTTGGACGACCACGCCCAGTAGACTTAGTTTCAGCCATTATATATTTTCCTTTCGTTCCTTTAATTTCGATTACCAATTATTACTGGTTAATAGTGTAGACACCTGCGTATGCAGAAGTTGCGAAGAGGAAACCCCACTCCACACGTTGAGTGTAGTTAGTAGTTAGGTCTGCATTGTCATAGAACTGGTTAGAATTAGATAGAGTTGTAGTCATTACACCCTTCAGTAGCTTATCCTGAGATGGGCTAATAACATAAATCTTATCATCAGGTAGAATCAATTCACCAGCCTTAGAAACAGCGTTATCCAGCTTCATTACAGTATAACCCATAATATTGCGAAGCAGTTCAATAGCGCCATCGCCTTCGCCATTTACATTCATACGATAGCCAGAAGTAGAGTCTGGTAGTACGTTCATTAGCGCGGTTGCAGAACCAGCAATAATTGGCTTTACGCCACCATTACGGTACTGAACAGTTTCGCACATCTTAACAAGAGTTTTCATGTCAAATGCGCCATCTACATTCAGAGAGCCGTTTGGAATGGTAGCAAGACCACCGTTCAGAGCAACCAGAGCGTCAGTGTACATCTCAGTCTGAACAGACAGCATTACCCATGCCATAAAATCAGCAATGTTTACACGACCAGAAAGTACGTTATACATCTTCTCAAAGATGGTAATAATATGCTCTTCTGGGGTCAGAGTAACATCAGAATTGAACTTTCTCTGACGGAAAGAAGTACGTTCCGCACGACCGCCCTTAGAAACAACATAGAAAGAACGTGGCTGAATAGTAAACTTGGTAATATCACCAAAGCCTTGGGTACGGAAATCAGCAAATAGATTAAACTGTGGTAGAATGGTCACAGGAATAATTGCACGGATGGTGGAGTCAATAATGCTCATTGCCGCCCAAGAAACAGACGGATTGCCAATCCAAGCATTAACGTCAAGACCTTCACGAGCGAAGTGAGACTTGTGCTCTACTTCAGCCAGAAAAGCCTTGTGCATTAGTTCCTTATTATCTGCGGTCTTTTCGCCATCGCAGAAATAACGCATAGCGGCATCATAGAAACCAGTCTGAGAATCAGCCGCAAACTTTACGAGTTCAGGATTCATAATCATATATATCTACTCTCCTTTCAATTAGTGATAGTTCTTCATACAACGAAGGTATACAGCAGGTACTTCTTCCATACCGCAAGTGAAAGTGCCAAAGCCTTCTACACGGAAGTAAGCGCCAGAAGCAGGTGCAGAAGCCTGTACAGCACCATACTTACCATTAGCGTCAGCGGGAATAAACTTGCCAATATCACCAACAACAGGCAGTGCATTAGCTGTAAATACTTCCTTAGTTACCTTAATTACATCTACACCAGCCATAAGAGCCTTGACAGACATTGCCTTACCCTTTGGATTGAAGAAATAACGCGGGTCATCGTGAAGCTGAGATTCAAGGTCGTAACCCACTTCTGGGGATGCAACAATCCACACATTGTCAGCGCCAGCTTCGGTAGGAGCTACCTCATACTCAAAACCTTCTACTGCACCAGTGCTTTCAACACGGTTAATCTTCTGTAGAGAAACAAGCTGACCATTATCGAGGTCGACGGTAGCACAAACACCAGCGATGTTTAGGGCATCATTATCCCAATACATGGTAGAACTACCATCAAGAATAGCATGATTCATAGCCATAATTATCTAATCTCCTTTACTTAATTATATTTTGATTTCATTTGTGACCAAAAATCGGTCGGTACATTTGATTCAGTTTCAGATGGCGCAGAGAAAGACCATACAGTATTAGTCTGCTTCTTTAGACCCTTCTTCTGAATAGCAGAGAAACAAGTAGCCTTAACCTTGTTAGACCACGCATCAAAATTAGTGGTGTCGCAAGCAAGACCTTCTTCGCGCAGTTCGGTAAACTTAGTGCTATCAATAAAGTCCTTAACGTCTGCCATTACCTTCTCAACATCCTTAGAAAGACTTTCCTTCTCAATGCCAGCCTTGAACTCACGAAGGTCGGAAAGTTCTGTTTCTTGCTCAGATAGCTTCTTATCCTTTTCCATAATGATGTTTTCCTTTTCTTCAACATCAGCTTGGAGTTCAGCAAGTTTCTTTTCCATTTCTTCTACAGACATTTTTGCTGGTTCTGGGTCTGATAGATTCTTCTTTTCGTCATCGTTATCTTCCCCGTCATCGCCATCGTCATTATCATCGCCTTCCTTTTTATCAGGCTCAGCGCACTTTTTGACTTCTTCGGCGTTCTCTGGCTCAGCAAACTTCTTTATGTTCTCAGTAGGAACAAAATCAACCTTTACTTCGGTAATTTCGTCAGCGACAGTTAGACCATCTTCTGTATAATTAAAATCAAGACGATACTTCTTAATTGCATCGCTGTCATCAGCAATAATAGCAAACTTTTGATTATCTTCTTCGTAGATACCATTGATGTAATAGTACCAAGAATGGTCGCTCATAACAGAGCGCAGAGCGCTCCATAGATTACCAAGGTCAACAGCGGCAAATTCAATTTCCTTAGACATTTTCTCGGTTTCCTCCTTTCCTTCAGAGTCAAGACCAAGTTTCTTATAAATCTTTTCGATTTTAGAAACTACTGCGGTTTCTTCTTCTTTTTTAGCATATCCAAGCGCAGAAGCCAATGCACCACGATTGTAAACAAACGTGTCGCCCTTCAACTGCATTACTGGGTACTTTAACTTTTCAGACGGAGCATCTTCCCATCCACTTTCAACCAACATATATACTGATTTTACAAGACTGGATTTATTAGAAGCGTCCATAATCTTATTACGCATTGAAGTCTTATCAACAGAACCCCAATCATCGTCTGACATAGCTTCTTTGGACTTATCTACTTTGTAAGATTTATCAGCCATAGCGCGTTTCCTTTCATTCACAAATTTAGTTAAATCGGTGAGTCCACCAATAGCTTGTGCAAAGAAACTATCAGCTTCTTCGGCTGAAAAGCGTGTAAAAGTAATATCCGATTGAGGACAACTGGGACTAACTGACTGACCCAAAACAGTACAACCTACGATACGAAAGCCCACAAGGTCATTTTCATTTTCTTCAGTTCCCCAAGTTATCATTTCTACACTAACTGAACGATTGTTATTTCGTTCAAACATTTCGCAGAAATTCTTAGCGTAGATTTTACTAATAACTACATCTACATACGCTCGTAGATAGCCGTCCTCATCTTCAACAAATTCTACTTCTTGATTATCTGGAATGCGCCCGACAATCTGTTCTTTATCAGTGTGAGTAGAAGCGTCATATACTGCCGTCATATCTGCTACAAGCCATTTATTAAGAATAGTTGGCGCAGATTCACGAAGCACTTCTTCAGAAATAATTAGTCCATGAGCATTAGGACGTGTACTTAGAAAACCAAGCCGCGCCAAACAAAACTCATCTTCGGCATAATCATCAGCTTGAATACGCTGAATATCGTCTACCGCGAAAGTATATTTCTTTTCCAATATTCTGACTCACCTCCTTCTGTTTTAAGATTATATCAAGGCTTAAAGGTCGATATTGTGTTTCTTTAGCGCCTTAATCAACTTATTAGTAATACGCCAATAGCAAGTTCCATCTAATTCTCGCCACTCGGGTGGATAACCAGCTTGATGAATCTTTAGAATATCTTCAGAGTTATCCGTGCTAAAATACTTATCGGGTTGTGACGGAGTTCCAATTCTAACGATTGTAACCATCCCTTTCTTTAATAGTGACATTCTTGTTTTTATAAACAAATTTATTGTTTGTGGAATTTCGAGCAAGATAATAAATTGTACTTACACTTCCATGTAGATATGTGCTTAACTCTGTTGCCGTAAATTCTTGATTATCGCAATAAAAAATATAATATTTACGATATTCAATATCTTTTTTGAATTTAATCGAAGTTTCTTTATCTATATATTGAAGTTCTCTATTCTTCAAAAATTTAGGAGCAATTATTTGTCCTTTTAGATATTGAATAAGCATACTTGAATCAATCCCCAAATATTCAGAACATTCTTTGACTGAATTAAAAACAATGCTATCACATTTTACCCTTGTATGATGTGAAAGATTTTCTTCAGATAAAGGTGAATCACCGACATATCCAATCTTATGTTTTAACAAATCAATTTTATCCATAGGAATATTACGTTCTTTTCTCAGCCAGCGTCTTAGTTGACAAGGAGAAAGTTTCAAATATTGTGCCGCTTCTTTAATACAGTTAAAAATTTTATCATCTACATAAACTTTTTTAGAAGCGCTGTTTTTACCCAAAGAATGGGATTCAGACATCTTATTTTTAACTTCTTGAGAAAATACCGCTCCTTGACTTGTTTCGCCACCAAGAGTTGCATTATATCCGTTATTATTTTTCCATCCGGTATAAGAATTATATTGTCGAATATAAAACTTTTCTTTGTCGCTCAATTCATCTAAAGAGCAATATTCTAAAATTTCAAACTTAAAATTTTCAATGCCGTATTTTCTCATCGCTCTATATAAAATATTATCAATAAATTTATAATGGCATTTATGTTCACGCCATCTTGTAGGAATATCACCAGATAACCCTATATACACTTTCCCGTTAATTTTGTTAGTTATTTTATAAATTCCGCTACATTTATCTCTCGCCATTCACTCATACCTCACTCGTTTTTTATTTCCAGCCCAAATCTTGCTTTAATTTTTCAGTCCTTTTAAAAAAGAATACGGTTTCATTCTCTTTACCATACTCTCTTTTAGGCGCAATATCGCAAATAGGATTGCCAAGTTTTAATAATCTTCTTGCTTCAGCAGGATTCTTAATAGCTTGAAATTCACTCATATTACTTTTCTCCTAAAATCCAGAATTTATTAATATCATGGTCAAATGCTTGAACATTACCATAAGAATCAATCTTATCAGTAAGCAGTATGCCTTGCTCAACATACATATTAAATTCTTTCAACACTTCAAGCAAATCTGCATAGACATGAATATCATTATTGTCCATAGCCACTTTACAAGCGCCCATAAGCATAGTTTGATATTCAAGTAGTAGTTCTTCAAGACGATGGATAATTTCGCTTGGCAACTGATAATCTTCCTTGCCTTCTGGCGTAGCAGGATAGTATACTGGAATATTATAACGTTCAAGGCATTTCTCGCCCAAAACATCCGCTACAAGCGGAAAATAATGAGCGATATTCAGATGAATCAAATTTGACGTTTGATTAAACGCAAATTTAACACCCAACACACTAACCATACGGTCAATTTTACGATTCATAAAGAACGCTTGACCAATAAGCTGTTCAACAGCATCTTGTGTTTTTTGTGTTACAATCATTAGATACCTTCCTCACTATCTCTATTTAATTCGCCCGAATCGGACAAATCTCCATCTTCTTTCTTGGGTCTGCCACTTTCACCCGCACTACCAGCATTAGCCGTATTAACATTCATAAGCAACTGACTATATTCTTCAACCCAGCCCGTGTACTTACTTTCCGCAAGGCTACGTTCAAATACTTGTGGTTCAACACCAATAGCCGAAGCCCACTGTGAAGCATTCATAACCAAGCCTTTATCAGCCATCTTGGTTAGCTTATCGAATCTCTTATCGCGTTCAAATGGATAAGAGCATCCATCAAAAGTAAAGTGGAATTTATATTTCTTTGTCAACTTATTAACAAAGAAATCAAGAAAATTCTCAAATTGATAATACAGTGGCTTCATAGTATTATATTGGTCAATAATACCTGCTTCGATTTCAGCATTACTCATTCGGTCAGACGAATAAATAACACGACTGATACCAGAGCCAACACCAGCGGTAGTAGCAAGCGTATTTTCATACATATCGCTATTGCTATCAACAAACTGATAGAATTTGGTATTTTCAAGTGGTAACGCCGCAATCTTTAGCAAATTGCCAAGACCAGCCTTTGCCTTTGCCATAAAACCACCAAGGGTTTTTGGGTCAATAGCAAATTGGTTAGCCTTTTGAGATTTTGCACTATCGAACAATCGAATCTCACCCGCGAGAATAGCTGAAGCACCAATAATATCCTTATCTCGCTGTAACTTCTGGATTTCGGCAGAAGTAATAGCGTCTTTCAAGAAAGGAGCAAGATATGGCGTGGTATTAAAGTTCTCTGGATTTTGCTTAAAAACCCATGAACCGTCCTCAGGGGAAGTTTGCCCCCAATAAGCATATTTACCAGTACGCTTGTTCAACGGCTGAGTGGGGCGATAATTATATAGTCTACCATCACCGTCAATAAACATTTGACGATACATCTGAGCCATAGAAGGGTCGAAGCCTTCAATATCAACACCCGGATTTAGGAAATAACTATAATCAAAATCATATAACAAGCCCTTTTCCCAATAACCAGTAAGCATACAGTATTGTTGTGGCATTACTTGTAGTGCGAACTTCATGCCTTGATTCTTCCACTTAGTCTTTCTGAACCAAGTAAAATAAGCACCGTGTAATAGCACTTCGACTACACATTTTCTAAACTCGTCCTTATACTTAAACTTGTCAAGAAAATCATATACTCGCTTCTTATCTTCTTCAAATTCCTTAGACTTATAATCTTGCTGAGAATAAGCATTAGTACAAGTCATAGACAAATCAAAAGCAAGTACATTTGCATAGCTATATAAAGTACGCTTAAATACCATATCATAGTTATTCATAAAATCCATAAAGGACTGCAATGTACCAGCATCTTTTTTATAAGATGACAATGCTTGTTGAATAGATTCAAGCGAAGGAATGCGAGGGTTGTTGTTTAGATTTTGCAATAGCTGGTTGCTCATCATTGGAGAATACATACCATATTCACCTGACATAACGGCAATAGCTTGTGCAAAATCAATGACATCCTGTACGTCCTGTTTTGAAATAGAATCTGCCAATCAAATCCTCCTTTCTTTAATAATCACCACACAAGCTGAATTGAATCAATATCAAATTCATCTTGTGCTATATCTTTGTTCCATCTGTTTTCAATTAAAGTAGCAATATAATTACCATAAGCTAAAGCAACAATACGGTCTTTTGTCCCGTTTAACGGTTCGGAAAGACGTACCTTATCTTGCTTAAATTCAGCTTTAAGGTTTACTGCTTCTTTTATCAATTCTTCTGTATGATTGTATGGAGCACAAGCAACGCCATACTGTTCAGAAGTCATTTTGAAATATTCACCGCTATCTGCTAATTCTTCTTGGAAGGATTGTGGGTCAATCAAAAACTTAATATTGCCGTAATCAAGCTGACGGCGTAACTCTACCCAAGCGGTAGAGTTTAGTGTTGAACTACCCTTAACAGGAATAATACAAGGAACTGCGTGGGGGTCAGCCGTTCTTGATTTATAATCTTCAATCTTAGAATCAATAGCAACAGCAGATACATACTCTAATTTATCGCTAATAGTAAGACCGTGGCTGTTCCAAGCATGACCACGTTCGGGGTGCTCCCATTGCTGTGTAAATAAATTATAAAGAACTTCACCGCCAGATTGTTGGTCATCAACAATATAGTCAGCTTGATAGTCCCAATATAACTCTCTTACACGAATTTCTGCACCAGTGGAGTCAGAAGCCTCCCACCCTTGAATATAATCAACATGGCGTTCAAAATGGTCGCCTTTCCAATGCAAAGACATACAAATAATAATTGTATTGTCGTTTGCTCTACGACCAGCACCACGCACAGTATTGGCAAAAGCATAGTCAGCGCATACTAAACGAACTTCATCATCAGCTTTGGGTTTATTACCAAGTTTTGTACCAGTTATCACATCAAAATTAGAAGGCGACTTCCATGCGCGTTCCAAAGTTTGATTTTCTTTGAATTGCTGAATAGTAAAGTAACTGTTTTCTACTTCGCCTTGCATGATGTTCAATATTTCCATCTCAAAGTCCATCTCGGACATTGCTTTCTTATTTTTACGATAATCAGCCCATGTACGAGAACCATCGTCAATAGCCGCAAATATATCTTCAGCAAAAGGCACATATAATTCATGCTTAGAATTATAATACCCAGCTACCGTTGTTTTGAATGTATTATAAAACCATTCAAACTTATATCGAGCAGAAGTAATATATGTACTCTTTGCTTTTTCAAGCCAACGTCTTGTTTGATATTCTTTGAGTGTTAAATATTTAGCTGGTCTACAGTGACCCATTGGTTCAAATACAGAATCAATAATATTCTTTTTCAATAGTCGTGCTTCTTCATATATATTCCAAGTTGAACGAATACCACGACTGGCTTCAGAACAAACAGTAACCGTTATAGTCGAACCATTTAATTTGTTTTCTACAACATAACCGCTACCTTCGCTACTCATAACAATAGTAATGTATTCATGCTGATACATATAAAGTAAATAAGGCGATAGTTTCTTTATAATTTCATCACGAATTTTCTTTTCAACAAGTTTAGAAGCCTGTGGTATAGTTGAAGAAGTAATAACAATTTCACTGTATGGCTTTAGACAAAATTCACAAATCGCGCCCAGAGCGACAAGAAATGACTTTGCCGCACCACGAGTAGCAATGGCAAAAAATTGGTCGCTAACACCAAGCATATGTATCATTATCTTTTGAATTGGGTACAATTTAATTTGTAAAATTTCTTCAACAAATAAATCCCAGTTTCTTCTATAACGACTTATCCATTTCTTGGCACGCGCTCTTTGTTCTTCGGTCAATCCACCAGCGGTATTTGCACCCGTAGACATTAGTTGTTTATTCAAAAATTGTCTACGCAAATTACCGCCGTGATTTATAGGTAAAGGCACTAAACTTCACCTACATTTCTTCAGACGGAATATCAGGAAAATCACGAGAACCCGTAAGAAGATTCTTCATACTACGCATAATTTCCTTAAAAGAATGCTCAAAACCAGCAATATCTCGATATTTTTCTTTATCTTCTTCTTCTGCTGGCTCGGTTTCTTCAATCATCCATGCGATTCTATCAATAAATTTTTCTTGCTCTGATTTCTTGTTAGAATCAAAAGTATCAAGATTTAATAACTTTAATTGCTTATTCAAAGCATCTTGTGCTTTGCTAATTTCAGCACCATCACCCGATTCATTAGCTTTACGCAAACGCAATTCACATTTACACAAATCGCGGTAACGGTTCATTAAGTTAGTGTCCATTTCAAGAATGTCAGCAGTATATTCATCAAAGGTTCTATTTAAGAAATCATAAGAATCTCTATCAATCTTACCGTCAACTCCTGTAAATTTACCCCACTTCTCAATTTCTTCCTTCATATTCTTCAGCGGTTTTTGTTCAGTGCGAATTTTTTCCGCTTCTACTTCAACCGTCTTTAGAAAATCAGTCAGCATATTAGTAGACTGCAAAAAGCCTGTATACGGTTCGTTCCATTGCGCCATAAAACTAAGATATGTCACAAATAAACTTGGCTTCTTTGTAGACGCTTCGTTTACTCTAATAACCGCTTTTTCATAAATTTCGTTAATAAACGGAATATTTACTTGGGCTAACAGCAGCCACAAACCTGCGGCTTCACTTTTTGTTTCAGCAATATATTTCTTTAACAATATATTACAACAGTTACGACAAATAGGAACATATTTATCGTGATATGGGGCAGGACTTTCATTGAAATAGTTCGCTAACTTAACAGTTCCGCAAATAGGACAACATCGGTCTGTTCTGCGTAACTGTTTTGGGGGCGTAGTTGCCATTTCAAATTTTCCTTTCTTTCAAAATAACAAGGGCAGGAACTATTGCTCCCGCCCTGTTTTTTCCAACGCTGTGCAGTATCGTATCGAAGAACGACTTACACCGAGATAGGGCTTACGCCCACAGACCAACTCCTTTCATGCTTTAGTGAAAATTTCACAAGTGGACAAAAGTAGTGACCTCCTTACGTTGTTTATTCTACAATCTAACATACCCTATGTCAGATTACTTTATTTAGTTATGTCAGATTACTTTATTTAGTTTAGATAATAAATTTTGCTCAAATCTCTGCCGTTTTCATTGTATACAGCAAAATAAACACCAGCACGACTATGCTTTTGAATACTCTTAGCATATGGGTCAGTACCAACGGTAGACGGCACACGAATTACTTCACGGTCGCCCATGTAACCAACACCTGCTGGCTTAGATTCACTTCTATGAAGATGACCAGCATATAGACAATCAATCTGAATATCATAGAAATTCTCATAATAATTTGCCAGTTCAATAAGATTATTGGTTTCACCGTGAGCAAACAGCAGATTGTTTCCGTACAAGCAAGTAAAATATACATCACCATACGGCTCTACTGTAATATCTGGCTTGCACCTTTCAAGGCGCATCTCAATAAACTTATGAATAATCTTAGCAAATGTTTCTTCTGGGAATACGGCTGGCTGAGTTAAAATTCTATTAACGTCATGATTGCCAGAGATAATAGCAAACTTAACTGGAACTTTCAGCTTTTCTTGAACTGCGACAAGCCACTGTGACATGAACTCAGAAAATTCAATAACTGCGTCTACAACATTAGAACGTAGTTTCTGCAAGCTACCCATGCGAAGAACATTCTCGATTGCATCTCCGCAACTAACAATCAGTAATTCATCATACTCAAAATTGTCAGATTCAATCATAGAAAGTAATCGCCACATACGTTCCTTAAAGATTTCCTTGTCGTAAGCATTGATAATTTCACTGTTCAGCCCTTTAAGAACAAACGTAGAATCAAAATGCTCATCAGCAAGAACAAGAACACCTGTGCTCTTAGAAGGCTTGGTAAAATGCTCATGCTTAATCTTAACTGGTTCAAGACGCTTAATAGCATCTACAATCATTTCGTCAAGAAGTTCGTGTCGAGCAACCTTGCGATAATATTCTTGGTGCTCTAAGTTTGAACTTTGAATTTTCTTCCGTTCCTTAACTAATTCTTCTTTTGCTTCAATAAGACGATTAACTCTATTTTCATCATTTAGGGTTTTAATCTCATCTTCGTCAAGACGTTCCAGAAATTCACCAAACAGCACAGCGCATCGTCTTAGGGTTTCGTCAGAATAAATCTTTTCACCGACAATCGCTTTACACCATTCAGTATAAGAAATTTCATCATTTTGCAGTGCTTTGGTTGCTTCTTCAACGAAAGCAAGATAAGACTGCGTTTCTTGTCGTTCCATTGTTATTTTCCTTTCGTTGATGATTCCTCAATGGGTGGGATAAACCCCAATTTATACACCCACCCATCGGAGGAATCCCGTATTTCTCTCCATAATAGCGACACTTCAAAAATCTTAAAATTGCTATTTTGCAATTTTTAGTCTTTAATATCTTCATTATTTTGAGAAAAAACATTGTTTTCTGTAACTTTTTCTATTTGAGCGGGCGGTACAGTCCTTCTTTTATGCTTCACTCTTTTAGCTTTAGCCTTCTTACAGCATTCGTCAGAACAGAACCGATGATTACTTTGCAATGAAATAAATCTATCTCCGCATTCTTCGCAAACTTTACCAAGACCTTCTGTATTCTTTTTCAAATTTTCAACAAGTATATCACCAAAAGAAGCCCACAATGTCTTTTTCATATTATTTGTCTTAATGGTGTAAAGATACATAACCAGCGTATTAACTACCACGTTAATATCTTCGTTTGTTTCTTCAAGAATATGTTTGCGAATTTGCTGAAACATATACATATCTTCTTGCTTTGCGTTTTCAGCTTCAGTGTTAAACAAATATTGGTGTCTGTTCCAATAATTATATCTTTCAACAATCTGATTATCTTCGCTAATACTGAACCCATAGTCAAGATTCATCAGCATACGATAATCAAAATTGTCACACATTTTCGCAAACTTAACACGAGTGGTAGGAATTGACTGACAAATACGGTTCATGGTAGAATTATTTGGCGGTTCTACTTGTGACTTAGTTTTGTCTTTAGCATAGATAAAGAAATATGGCGGTTTTGCTTTTGTATATCGCTTCATCATTTCTTCAACTTCAGAAGGTGGGTCAACTTTCCATAGTGTCTTAGCAAAGTCGATTACTTGATTATTGATATAGGTAAACAGCTTTACTGTTTTCAAAGCATCTTCATAACTTTTTGTAAGATTTGAACTGTTCCAAACCTTAGTAATCTGGTTGCTTACAACACCAATGTTACCACCAGTATAGGCTTTAGCCATACTATGATAAATATTATCAGGAGTAATGCTACCAACTTTTGCTTTCTTGAGGTCATAAGACATTGGCACAATACCCTTCATATTGCGCTTCGCAATCGAAGTAAGCAACTTATCTTTAACAACCAAGGATTTATCGCCATCATTGTCAAACATCAAATAGCGACTAATCAAATCATGGCAACTGGTATACACACATTTTGTTTCACCAAACCACTTGTTCAAATTTTGGTTTTTCACATTTTTGCGAATTGCCCATTCACGGTACAAATGAGGGCTTCTCAAACAAGCAACTTCATCACCATTGCTAAACTGCGTAGTAAATACTTCACCGTCTTGAAGCAATCCTTTTGGATTCACTTCGTCAAGAAACAACCATTCGCAAAATGCGTATAAGTCAGGAGAAAGAAAAAGATATTTACCGTTCACTCTTAATCGTCCTGACTTCGCTTGTTTGATAAGACTCCTCTTGGTTTCCTTCAAAATATCACGACTATACTGGTCACGCATAAGTTCTGGATAAATTATTAACGCTTCTTGCACATAACTTGGATTTTTATTATATGAAGTTGCACCAATCAATTTCATAGAAGTTTGAAAATCATTGCCAATGGCTTCAATTTCTTCGATTGTTTCTTTAACCAATATACCAATTTCTTCATCGGTCATATCGGTAAGCGTTTGAAGCATTTGATAATTGATTCTGGCACGAGGAATATCTTGTTCTTCCATATTGCAATAGCACACTTCGCAACGATATTGCTTGAACTTTTGTTTATAATCTTCCCATGATTGATAAAATTTATACATCTTAAACTGACTTTTTGTAAAAATATATCGAATATTTTCAGCAAGAATGTCATGGTCTTGACCATAAATATCAGTTACTATTGCTTTTCCACCGCACTTTTCTTGAATAAACTTATCAAAAGGAAAATATACGAGTAAACCCTTGACCCACGGAGCGCGAACCATTCTTGTAGGTTTATCCAACATTATTCCACAGCCGTCCATGTGAGGAATTACTGTGCCAGTAATCTTTCGCTCAATCGTATAGTCAATAGATATATGGTCAACTTCAGATTGAACTTCTGTTTCAAAGTCATCAACCACAATCGACTTATCAATATCAAAATCTTCCCAAACATCTGTAGCGGAATTACCAAGAGCAAGATATGCAAGAAACTTATTCTCGTTCGTACCGCCAGCTTCGTTGATTTCTTCAATGGTTAGCCCGCACATCATTCGCATCTTAATACGATTAAAAATTGATTCTTTTATAAAAACCGCTTTCTTTGTGCGTATTTGTCCTGCCGAAGCCGTAAGAAAAATATATTTTTCTCCGTTATATATAAATCCATCACGAACAATATTATGAAACACTTGAAAGAAATAAACGCTGATAACAAAAATATCTTCAGATAATTGGTTATGCTCAATTCCAATAGCACGAGTAAGCGAACTGACAAACAGTGAAATAACATTTTTATCCTTCAAAACTTCTGGATTCATTGTTCGTGGTTCGGTACTTTCCAAACGTTTATTGAGTAATTGTTCAAGCTGTTCTTTTT
>ERZ1034984.591-NODE-591-length-40030-cov-9.078999_pt1 | contig 40030 bp, 34 predicted proteins | sample MGYA00520589_ERZ1034984 | MGnify/ENA primary metagenome ERZ1034984 (study PRJEB33766, sample SAMN09781790) | gut metagenome | biome: gut microbiome | host: Homo sapiens | place: Madagascar | study: EMG produced TPA metagenomics assembly of the PRJNA485056 data set... | reverse complement strand
TTGTTATTCCGCATTTACATCCAGTACACTCTTGATTTTTACCACCTCATTTTCTTTGCAATAGAATCCCTCACCTACTTCCAGTTTTTTCTTATATTCTCTTATAATAGCCATTGGGATATCCAGTATCTTTTGGTTAGACAACTCATCAAAAATTAATAAGTGTCTGCTCTCTTTTATATCTTTTAAAGGTTCCGGTGAAGAATAGGAAATATTTGCATTTGGTACATTTGAAATCAAAATTGCCACTTTCATAGCTTTTAATTTTCCTGTTATATTTTTGTATAAATCCATCCATGTTGGATTATTCTGCAATACTTCTAACGCATCCATATTCTGTATTATCATCAGAAGCAACGGTGCCTCTTCTAACACTGTATCATCTCCTGCCACCATTGCGTCATAACGCATGCGCAATTCTTCTTCCCACACGGTAAGCAATTCGCCAATATAATTTGCATCCATGGTATACTTTTCTACAATTTCAAGCTGCGCCATGTTTGCATATTTTTTAGAAACATCATCAATAATTGCTACTTTAACCGGTGCTTTCTCGTCGTTCTGCTGCAAGGTATGTAATAAATAACGCACAAAATTTCCTCGTCCTGAATTTTCTTTTCCGACGATTCCAAGAACTCCAAGATTGTTCATTTGCAGCATTACCGGCATAATAGTACTGTAATTTAAACCAATCATAACCTGATATGCCTTTTGAAGCACTTCCGGATATTGCTGCGCAACATAATTTGAATCCAATACTGCCGGTATCTCCGGTATTCTTTTAGCTCTTGCTGTACTTCTGGCATTTACTTCTGCCATAAATGACTTCATTTCTTCTACACGTTCGATTTCTTTTCTTCCTGCAAACGCCAGATATGTCTGGTATTCATATAATGCTTTGTCAATATCGATAATTCCTCGTCCCGGTACATTTCGCGGCTGCATACGACAATGATCAAATACACTGTTATATTCACTGGAATCATTACAATATAATGCAATTCTTTTTGAAAAATTGGATAAGTATTTATAACCGATTCCCGATGTCTGAGAGTTTACTACCACCACTGAAATTCCAACCGCAAGACCTTCACGACAAAGTAATAAGAGATTGTCGTTATCCTGAAGATATAACTCTTTCAGGGCTGTAAGATTATCTACCATAATTACAATCTGAGGCAGTTCGCGATATCCTGCATCACGATAAGAACTAAAGGAACTGATTCCCATCTGGGACAGCATATCCTTTCTACGGTAAATTTCTTCATTCATCATCTTAAAGAAATTCTTTAACTTTTCATCTTCTGAAGAAGTAACTACTCCACCCACATGACTTAATCCTTCAAAGGTTTTTAAAATCATGGATGCAAAGTCTAAAATATAAATATTTACTTCTTCCGGAGTATAGTTCATTGCCAATCCCTTAATGAGTACCTGTAATAAGTTTGTTTTTCCATACTGAGATGCACCCACTGCAAAAATATTTTCCTGTGAGAAATTGACAAATGTCTCCTTCTGTAACTGCTGCTCCGGTGCATCATAGATACCGATTACTGCACCAATATCCGATTCAATTTCAAAAGCAGGCTTACATAACTGATAATCGATTACTTCTCCTAAGGATGGCAAACAAATTCCCGGCAAATGTTCAATTCCATTATCTTTACAGTATTTTGCTACATACTCTACAATTGCTTCTAACTGTGTTGCAGATTTTTCTGATTTCGGATTCTTCTGTTGAAAGATAACCTGACTCTTACCCAAAAGATTCACATCACTTACAGAAAATTCCTTTACAATATCTACCTGGCTTTGGTCTGCTGCTGCACCACTATATGCAGATTGGAATAATTCAAAAATTTCGTTATTTCCTACCTGCAAATATGCACGTCCCGGTTCTTTGATTTCTGCCGCTAACGGAGACTTTAATACTTCGTTACTGTCCTCTTTGTTCTGCACTTTCAAACAAAGCTTAAACTTGGAGTTACTCCAAATCTGATCATCTACTACACCGGATGGTTTCTGTGTTGCAAGAATTAAGTGTACACCAAGGCTTCGTCCGATACGAGCCGCACTGATTAATTCCTTCATAAATTCCGGCTGGTCGCTTTTCAACTCTGCAAATTCGTCCACAATCAAAATCAAATGGGGTAATGCAATCTTAGCTTCTCCCGCTTTAAACTTCTTAATATACGCATCAATATGATTTACATTATAATCTGCAAATAACTCCTGTCTTTTTCTAAGTTCTGCCTTAATAGAAAGCAGGGAACGGTCAATCTCTCTTCCGTCAATATTGGTAATTGCTCCAATCAAATGTGGCAGGTTTTTAAACTGGTTTACCATACCACCACCTTTAAAGTCGATAATTACAAATCCCACTTCATATGGGTGGAATAAGGTTGCCATGGATAAGATATAACTCTGCAAAATCTCACTCTTACCGGAACCTGTTGTACCTGCTACCAATCCATGAGGACCATGGTGTTTTTCATTTAAGTCCAGACTTACCACTTCATCACCGCTTTTTACTCCAAGTGGTGCTGCCATGCTTTCATATACTTTAGATTCTCTCCAACGAGATGCGATATCCAGGTTATCAATATTGATAATTCCCAATAATTCATAGAGTGAAATGCTTTTTGTCAAGCTACTTTCCAGACTCACTTCATCTACATACACACATCCCAACCGCAAAGAAAGACTTTCTGCTACACGATTTGGAATTGTGTGATAAGTAAACGGCTGTTTTTCTTCTCCATTCTCAGAACTTACAATGACACCTGTTGCAAAATCATCTGCCATTTTTAAAACTTTGTCACAGCCCTTTGGCAATAATTCTTCATATTCTTCAAAGAATAAAAAGTTAAATCCATACTTTCCACATTCTTCTACATACTTTGATACCGGATGCTGCGCAAGTCCCTCTGTATCGGTAACAAATACTACATAATGTGGAAGGTGTTTTAAGTCTTCTTCCTTCAATCCCTCTCTGGAAGACAATTCTTCATAGAGCACCTCTAAAATAATTTTTCGACTTTCTTCATCGTACATGAAGTTTCGAATATTTCCCACACCGCTTTTTACATTATGAAGCCAACGAAGCCATGTATATTTTTCCTGCTCATTTTCATTAAATAAATAGTAAAACTTCACATCGTGGTAAAAATGACGTACAGATAAATCAATGGTAATATTTTTTAACATTTCATACTGCACTTCTTTGCTTCCTACAATTCCAATACAATTGTTTTCCTTTAGATTAATGCAAACCGGTGCATCTTCCACATAACGATAAGCGTCTGCTAACTTTTCCGGATACTCGCTCAAATCATCTTCTGTATCTTTAAACTCTTGTTTCTTATAAGCCACCTGACTCAAAGACTCTACCGTTCCGGTTCCTACGCGGATAGTCAGATAATCATCATCTTCCACATCCTTTTCAAACAATCTGCTGTCGAACCGCTCTACTTCTTCAATTTCTCTATCGATAGAAATATATTTTTCTTCCAGAATTCTAAGTTCTTTTTTTCGGAGTTCTTTTATCTCATTTTCCTTATCTTTCGCATACTGAAGATACTCTTTTCGTCGTTCTTTTATCTCTGCCCGATATTCTTTTCCATCCATAAAATAAGTAATAATAGAAGTGGCAATTCCCATTCCCATCATGGCGGCACTATAAATAACAAACATTCCGCCGCCACCCATGGCACCACGCAAAAATACCATCATTACCATAGATATTAATGCCGGAATAATTGTCATCACAACATTTCTCTTTGGTGCTTCTTTTTTTGCCTTTGGTGCTAAAACTTCAATTTCTTCTTCCGGTACAATATACTTTATTCTGGTATTTCTTTGAAACTTGGGATACATAAGCTGATTTCCTGTTTTCATAGTATCCATTTCCTTCAAACCATTTACTTGAATCGTATTTGCATTGGTTGTAAACAATCTGGAATTACGAATATAAAAGGAATATCCATCCAACATGAAAAAATCCATATCATAAATTGTTTTTTCCTTTTCTTCCATACGAAATCCATTTACATAGACACCATATCTGGTTCCGGTATCTTTCAGCATATAATTACCGTTATTTTTTACTAAAGCAATGGTATCTTCCTCTACCAAATCATCCTGAATATGTAAATTACAAAAAGCCTTTCCGCCAATGGCAATACTCTGTTGTTCCGGTATTTCTATTACACGTTCAAAATCGCTATACATGTTATCAAAGTCAATGTAAAAAGAAACTTTCATCAATTCTGCATTACTGCTTTGATATTTTAAAACAATCTCTGTTCCGTGTTTCAAAGTCATTGCCGTCTGTTTCATCAAGCCATCGGATATGAAGTATACGGTGTCACTGCAAATCAGTTTCCACTCTTCGCCTTGTGGTACAACTAAAATTTCAAAATCGTCAAAAAAACTGTCACGACTAAATCGCACGTTACAGTTTTTCGTAGTTCCTATGCATACACCATCTTTATTTTTTCCATACAATACAATTTCCTGATATATTTTCGTTCCAAATAAAATGATTTTATAATTCTGTTCCTTCATGTGCTTCCCCTATCTCGTAAAATTTATTATAGTGCCATTTCTAAGTTGGTATTCTTCTATGGTTTTATTCCCCTTTAGTAATGCAATGGGATTTTCTGTCTTTAAATAACATTGTCTGATATCCTCTACATCTATCCCCAGATGATATCCCTGATTTAATGCCGTCAACAATTCATTTGCAGTAATATTTAACGGCACTTCTATGTCGTGTATTTCTTGTCGTTTATGTAAATAAAGTGACATGATAATTGTATTTTCCATCATTTCTCCTAACCCAGCAAATACGCTGTTGCCTGAAATAAGTTACTTCTGCGAATATTTTCCAATGTAATGGCTCTTCCGTTCATTTCTTCTTTTGCTACATATTCTGCAATACTGCAATTTTGCAATATTTCGCTATATAGGATACGATTTTCGCAGGTTTCCCGATAGTTATTGCAAACCCACAACATTTTTTCATCATCGGAATAATCAATATTTTTCAAAAATTCTTCTATCTTATACACGGACAAAGCATCCTGCTGCAATACATTTACTACACGATAACACCTTGCCATCAGCTTGGTTTTAAAAAGTGTTAATTCAGAAGATACATCAAAAATAATATAGTCATATATATTCGCATCCAGAATCTGATTAATAAAGAACAGATAATTTTCTTCGGTAATTCCATATGCTAATATTGACTGACGCATTGGTTTTACATAGTCAAACTCTTCATGCCCTACTGCATTTTTTAAATAAGACAATGCATGCTCATCCTCATTTACGATACAAGATGCCAATTCCTCATATGCATAGCCTTTATCCCGCATATACCATTGAAAACTCTGTATGCTTTCCGCATTAAAATACAGTACCTTTTTCCCTTGTTTTGCCAATGCTACCGATAATCCAAGCGCTGTGGTTGTCTTTCCCACACCGCCAATAGGAGAATATACCATAATTCCCTTGGTAACACGATTTGTATCCGTATTGGTTCGTATATTCAACCTTTGACTGATTTTTTCAGTAATACAACGCGCCATTTCCCCCGGATTCATGTATTTATGTAACAGACAGATGCGACTATCTGTTTCCTCCTGTACTTCATTCTCCTGAAGTACAAATGTCAGATTCACGTTCTGCTTTTGCACACATTCCCGATACCAATTTTCTTGTGCCACTAATACGTCAATACTTTTGGGTTTTTCAAAGTAAGTATCAAAATACTCCTGTTCTGTAATGGATTCTATTTCCGCCCGCTCACCTAATTCTTCTAAAAGCTTCCATTCCAGTCCTTCTAAAAATTTATCGTCACCGTCAATTAATACGATTGATATACTTTGCATTTCTCACACTCCTTACTGTACTTCATATTGCAAATCTGCAATCTGTATCACATCACCTGCCTGCAATGGAATATATTCACCATTTTTTACAATACTTCCATTTACATAAGTGTGATTCAAACTTCCCATATCTTCAATATAGAATTGACCGTTCATCCAAAAAATTCTGCAATGCTTTCTGCTGACAGAACTTGACCCTTCAATCACTTTATGGGCATATTCCGGGCTTTTTCCTAAAATACACTCTGCCATATCAATTATGAGATTTTGTCCATTGGTAATTCCAACAAGTCGAATTCTCCGGGCATTTCCTCTATTTACTCCTGTACTATATTTTTTCATTTTTAAATTCAGGAAAATATCGTCTGAGCTATTCATGCCTTCCCTGCAATCCTGATATAATGAGATTATTCCTTCGTCTTGCTGGCATTGTGCCTTTTCGATAATTTCACATATCAGACTCTTCATTGCCAGTTCAAAGGACATCTGCGTCTCAGGTGTGGAAGAAATCGCTAATGGAACGCAAATCATATGTACTCCCAAATTATCATCTAAAAATATAGAATCATAGGATAAATCAATAGTTTCTGTTTGTATCAAACCATTCATTTTAAAAGAATCTACATTTTTATATATTTCTGTTATTATTTGAATAACATGCTCAGGCAATAACTGCCCCTTATAGCTATATAAAGTATGATAGGCACTTAAGGGATAACTCAGTCTCACCTTGCCGTTCCATGCAGATTTGTAGCATGGAATAAATGCATCTCCTGCCTGATTCTGTAATATTTTATATGCCGTCTGATAAAAAAAGCTATTATCTTCTAATGTATAATACAACCGTTCTGAAGTCCTTCCAGACTGTACAATACTTTCACACACAAAACTGCTCATTTTGGTACTCCTTTTTGATTGAAATTTATGATTTCAGGGAAATACATCGAATAAAAGATTTTTGATTTTTCAGAAATGACTCCCCTTATTAATCATACTCTCAAACCCGTTTTTTCTAAAGAAACTATATCACACTGGTAACCCATATGCAATCTTTTAGTATAAATTTTTTACTTTAAACTCCCTTTCGGACTCTCTTCTTTGATCCTTTTTTGCAATATCCTGGCGTTTGTCATACAATTTCTTTCCTCTTGCAAGTGCTATCTCAACCTTCACAAGACTTCCTTTGAAATATACCTGTATCGGCACCACAGTATAACCTTTTTCCGCCATTTTTCCTGCTATTTTATTAATCTCATGCTTATGCAATAAGAGTTTTCTAGGACGAAGTGGGTCCTTGTTAAAAATATTTCCCTTTTCATAAGGGCTGATATGCATTCCATAAATAATTACTTCACCTTTTTCAATTCTGATAAATGCCTCTTTCACGGAACATTTTCCCATACGCAGGGACTTTACTTCCGTACCTGCAAGACTGATTCCTGCTTCATATTTATCTTCAATAAAGTAATCATGAAATGCCTTTTTATTATTTGCAATTAGTTTGATACTTTCTTTCCCCATATGCTTCCTCTATTCTTCCTTTTCCGGCAGTACAAAATCTATGGTACGCATAAACTTATCTGCGTTATCCACAACTACCTTTAATTTCTGTCCCAGTTTGTAACGCTTTCCAGTGGCTTCTCCCACCATCTCGTAGGTTTCTTCTTCATAATAGTAATAATCATCTGTTAGATTCGTCACATGAATCATACCTTCTATGGTATTTGGAAGTTCCACATATATGCCCCAGGCAGTAATACTGGATATCACACCTTCGTAAGTCTCTCCGATGTGTTTTTCCATATATTCTACTTTTTTCAACTTTTCTGTTTCTCGTTCTGCTTCGTCTGCCCTGCGTTCCATTTCACTGGAATGTGATGCCACATCCGGCAATATTTTATCATAATGTTCTATTCTCTTCTGATTCAGTTTACCTCGAAGATTCTCCTTGATAATACGATGAATCTGCAAATCCGGATAACGACGAATCGGTGACGTGAAATGACAATAATACTGGGTAGCCAAACCAAAATGTCCGGTACTTGTCACCGTATATTTTGCCTGTTTCATAGAGCGCAATGTCAAACGGCTAATCAATGCTTCTTCCGGGGTATCTTCTATCTTACACAATAACTTTTGCAATTCTTTTGGATGTATCTCATCTTGTCCGTTTTTTATGGTATATCCAAAATTATTTATAAACATACTAAGCTTTTGAATTTTTTCCGGGTCAGGTGTATCGTGGGTACGATATACAAAAGGTAATTCCTGCCAGAAATAATCCTGGGCTACTGTTTCATTTGCTATCAGCATAAAATCTTCAATGATTTTAGTGGCTACGTTTCGTTCATACGGCTTAATTTCTATTGGTTTTCCCTGTTTATCCAAAATAATCTTAGTCTCCGGGAAATCAAAATCAATCGAACCTCTTTTTTTACGCTTTTCTCTTAAAATTGCAGCTAATTCCTGCATGAGTTCAAACATCGGTACCAATTCTTTGTACTCTGCAATTTCTGCTTCATCATGATCTACCAATATTTTTTTCACACTGGTATAGCTCATACGGCGGTCTACTCTTACTACCGTTTCCGCAATTTTGTGATCCACTACATTTCCTTTTTTATCAATGAGCATAATACAGCTTAATGCCAAACGGTCTTCTCCTGCATTCAGAGAACAAATACCATTGGAAAGTGTATGTGGCAACATCGGAATTACACGGTCTACTAAATAAACACTGGTACCACGTTCTAACGCTTCTACATCCAATGCACTCTTTTCCTGTACATAATTGGTCACATCTGCGATATGAACTCCAAGACGATACTTATCTCCTTCTCTGGTAATGGTGATAGCGTCATCCAAATCCTTGGCATCTTCTCCATCAATGGTTACCATCTGCCAGTCTCTTACATCCATTCGTCCTGCCATATCAGCAGTACTTACCGGTTTTGCCACGTTATCTGCCTGTTTCAAAACTTTCTCCGGAAATTCTACCGGTAAATCATAACCCTTTACAATGGACATGATATCTGTTCCGGGGTCATTGATGTGACCGATAATTTCAACCACTTTTCCTTCCGGTTTTCGATTCTTTTTGCCATAATCGGTTAATTCTACTACTACCTTATGTCCATCTACTGCTCCCTTAGAACGCTCTAAAGGAACAAAAATATCCTGTCCAAACTTGGCATTGTCCGGCACTACAAATCCAAAATTTTTACTCTTTTGAAAGGTTCCCACTACCTGTACGGTTCCCCTTGCCAAAATCTTAACAATCGTTCCTTCTTTACGTTTTCCTTCTGCCACTTTTCCGGTAGACAGCACTACTTGCACCGTATCACCATGCAATGCTCCATTTACCTGTGTCTCCGGAATAAAAATATCTTCCGTTTCTCCTTCAACTGTAACAAATCCAAAACCTCGAATATTTCCAGTGAAAGTCCCTACTAAAAATGTTCCTTCCGCCTTAGAATATTTTCCACGTTTAGAAAGTTCTATCTTTCCTTCTGCCATTAAAGCATTCAATACTTCTTCTAAGTCAGGTCTATCTTCTCTTGGTACATTCATAAGAATTGCCAGTTCCTTTATTTTCATAGGAACATACATATCATTGCACATCAGTTCATAAACTGCCTGTTTTCTTTTCTCCAGTAATTCTTTCTCCATACTCTCTCCTATTGCACAAAAAACAGACTGCCGGAAATTAACATCCCGACAGTCTTTCGTACTTAAAAACTTCCAATATTCAATACTGCTGCAATTACTAAAAACAGAATTACCAATACTCTGGTAATCTTCACCAGCATTCCTTCTACGGAACGTCCTTTATTCTTGCTCCAATATGTCTCAGAACTTCCTGCAATCGCACCAAGTCCTGTCTGTTTGCCTTCCTGCATTAAAACGACAATTGTTATCACAATACTGATTATGATAAATGCAATCTGCAAAACCATCTTTAATACTGCCACTGTCCTACACCTCCTGAGGCTGTCTTCGTTCACAACTCAGAACATTGTACCATAGCAGTTAAAACTTGTCAAACGGATTCTTATATTCTGCAACACATCCCAACTGTTCTTCAATGCGAAGTAATTGATTGTATTTTGCTGTACGTTCTCCTCGACACGGTGCTCCTGTTTTTATCTGTCCTGCATTTACTGCTACTGCCAAATCTGCAATAAATGTATCTTCTGTTTCACCGGAACGATGGGATATTACTGCACGATATCCATTTTTATGCGCCAATTCAATCGCTTCCATGGCTTCTGTCAATGTTCCTATCTGGTTTACCTTTACTAATATGGCATTGGCTGCTCCCAACTTAATTCCTAAGTCTAAACGTTTGGTATTGGTAACAAATAAATCATCTCCTACCAACTGTACTCGTTCTCCAATTCGTTCTGTCAACTCCTGCCAACCATCCCAATCTTCTTCCGCTAATCCATCTTCAATGGATATAATCGGGAATTTTTCAATCAAAGTTTCGTAGTAATTTATCATTTCTTTGGTATTTCGAACCACTTCTTCTCCCTTTAATTTGGATTCCCCAGGGAAATGATACATTTCTGTTTTTTCATTGTAAAGTTCACTGGCAGCTGCATCAAGAGCAATCTTAAAATCTTCTCCCGGAACATAGCCAGATGCTTTTACCGCTTCCATAATCAATTCCAGTACCGCAAAGGTATCCGGTAAATCAGGTGCAAATCCGCCTTCATCTCCTACTGCTGTGGATAAGCCCTTTTCTTCACAAATCTTTTTCAGATTATGATAAACTTCTGCACACATGCGCAATGCTTCGTTCCACTCTTTTGCTCCTACCGGCATAACCATAAATTCCTGAAAATCTACGGTATTGTCTGCATGTCGTCCACCATTTAAAATATTCATCATAGGTACAGGCATACGTTTTGCGTTGGTTCCACCAAGATATTGATACAATGGCAGTTCCATGGCTTCTGCCGCTGCTCTCGCTGTTGCCAGTGAAACACTTAACATGGCATTTGCTCCAAGGTTAATTTTATCGTCCGTTCCATCTTCCGCAATCAGACATCGGTCAATTTCCACCTGATTTAAAGCATTTTTTCCTATTAGTATTTTATTTATCTTATCATTTACATGTTTTACCGCTTTTTGCACTCCTAATCCGAAATAACGTGGTTCTCCATCTCGTAGTTCCACTGCTTCAAACTGACCGGTAGAGGCTCCTGATGGCACCGATGCCCGTCCTTTGGTATGCTTTCCCGTTGTTACCGTTTGTACTGTAACCTCTGTTTCTACCGTTGGATTTCCTCTGGAGTCCAGCACTTCCCTGGCATGTACATCTGTAATTTTCAAGCAAAAACTCATAACTTTCTCCTTTCACATATACCCATACATTTACTCTAATATTACTTTTCTTGTATCAGTATTTGCCAAATTCGAAAAAATATACAAAAAAGAGACTTTTCCACAGTCACTACTGCTTCAAAAGTCTCTTTCCACTCTTTTATTCTAAAAATTCTTATACGTTAATCTCTGCTGTCATACCTAAGACTGCTTTATTCTTTTCTAATACCGGATTTACTACATTCTGTAAGAACTTCTCTACCTGTAATGGTGCACGTCCTACATATTTAGATGGGTCCATGGATTTTTCAAGTTCTTCTAAACTCAGGTTAAATGCCGAGTCTGCTGCGATTAACTCTAACAGATTGTTATCTTTTCCTTCTACTTTAACGTTCTTTCCTGCTTCCATAGAAAGCTGACGAATCTTTTCATGCATTTCCTGACGGTTTCCACCATTCTTTACCGCATCCATCATGATATTTTCTGTTGCCATAAATGGAAGTTCTGCCATCATGTGCTTACGAATTACTTTGTCATATACTACCAATCCGTCTACTACATTGAGACAAAGGTCTAAGATTCCGTCAATTGCTAAAAATCCTTCTGGAATAGAAAGACGTTTGTTTGCAGAATCATCTAAAGTTCTTTCAAACCACTGTGTAGCGGAAGTAATTGCCGGGTTCAATGCATCTACCATGACATAACGAGCTAATGATGCAATACGTTCGGAACGCATTGGATTTCTCTTATATGCCATAGCTGAGGAACCGATCTGGTTCTTTTCAAATGGTTCTTCTACTTCTTTTAAGTGCTGTAACAAACGAATGTCATTTGACATCTTATGTGCACTTGCTGCAATTCCTGCTAAAATATTTGCAACTCTTGTATCTACTTTTCTGGAATAGGTCTGTCCGGAAACTGCATAGCAATCCTTGAATCCCATTTTTTCTGCGATCATCGGATCAATCTTATCGATAGTTTCCTGATCTCCTGCAAATAATTCCTGAAAACTTGCCTGTGTTCCTGTTGTTCCTTTTGAACCTAACAGTTTCAAACTATTCTGTACATACTCTAAGTCTTCTAAGTCCATGATAAATTCCTGTGCCCAAAGAGTTGCTCTTTTTCCTACAGTTGTAGGCTGTGCCGGCTGGAAGTGGGTAAATGCTAAGGTAGGTAAATCCTTGTATGCATCTGCAAATTTACCAAGCTCTGCAATTACATTTACTAATTTTTTATGAACTAATTTTAATGCTTCGTTCATTACGATAATGTCAGTATTATCACCTACATAACAGGATGTTGCTCCTAAATGGATAATTCCTGCTGCCTTTTGACACTGCTGTCCATATGCATATACATGACTCATAACATCATGACGTACTAATTTTTCTCTTTCTTTTGCCACATCATAATTGATATCATCAATGTGACTCTTCATTTCATCGATCTGTTCCTGTGTAATAACAGGCTTTCCATTCTCGCTTAATCCAAGTTCCATTTCTGTTTCTGCAAGAGCAATCCATAATTTTCTCCATGTACGAAACTTCATATCTGGTGAAAAAATGTACTGCATTTCTTTGCTTGCATAACGCTCAGATAATGGACTGTTATATCTATCTGTTGCCATTTGTATTCTCCTTTTCTTTCCTATAATCGCAGCGACGCTCACTGTGAATCCGCTTTGCTCCTTCACAGGGTCCGTTGCACTCCCATGTCCTTTCGCCCTGCTTCGCAGACTGCCTGCATCTTTAAATATCTTATAATCGCAGCGACGCTCACTGTGAATCCGCTTCGCTCCTTCACAGTGTCCGTTGCACTCCCATGGACTTTCAAGAAAAGCTTTTTATCTGCAAGCAGACACAGCTTTTCTCAAAAGTCCATCATCGCTGCTTATCGCTCATAATCTCCACGGATATCGTCTTCTGGTGGAGCCATTGGATATTTTCCATTAAAGCATCCGGTACAAATTGGAAGTCCTTCGGATAATTCTGTCAAACGTTCCAATCCAAGATATCCTAAGCTGTCTGCTCCGATAATATCACGAATTTCTTCAATTGTATGGTTATATGCGATTAACTGATTTCTCTCCGGAATATCTGTTCCAAAGTAGCATGGCCATAAAAATGGCGGGGAAGAAATTCTTACATGCACTTCTGTTGCTCCTGCTTCACGAAGCATTTTTACGATACGGTCTGAAGTGGTTCCACGCACGATGGAATCATCTATCATAATGACACGTTTTCCTTTTACAGATTCAGCTAATACATTTAACTTTATTTTTACACTTGATTCACGATTGCTCTGCTTTGGCTTAATAAATGTACGACCTACATAACCATTTTTTACAAAAGCAGTTCCATATGGGATTCCAGATTCCATTGCATATCCCAATGCTGCTGCATTACCGGATTCCGGTACACCAACTACTAAATCTGCCTCTACCGGTGAATCCATTGCAAGGAAACGACCTGCTTTAATTCTGGAACCATACACACTGACTCCATCAATATGGCTGTCCGGTCTTGCAAAGTAAATGTATTCGAAAATACATCTTGCTTCCTTCTCTTTTGGTAAACACAAACTTGTATCTGACTGGATTCCTTCCGGTGTAATCGTTACAATTTCTCCCGGAAGTACATCTCTTACATACTCTGCACCAACAGTGTCAAGCGCACATGTCTCAGATGCCAAAATATAAGCATTATCACGCTTTCCAATGCAAAGAGGTTTGAATCCAAATGGGTCTCTTGCGCCGACTAATTTTCTCGGGCTCATTACTACTAATGAGAATGCTCCCTTGATTTTCTTAATTGCTCGTCCCACTGCTTCTTCGACTGTTTTACTATTCAAACGTTCTCTTGCAATGTGATACGCAATTACTTCTGAATCAATCGTTGTCTGGAAAATAGCTCCTGTATATTCCAAATCATGGCGTAATTCCTTTGCATTAATCAAGTTACCATTATGCGCTAATGCCAAAGTTCCTTTTACATAATTCAATACTAATGGCTGCGCATTCTCTCTGGTAGATGCTCCAGCAGTAGAATAACGTACATGTCCTACTCCGATATCGCCCTTCATAGGTTCCAGATTTTCCTGAGTAAATACTTCATTTACCAGTCCCATTCCCTTATGAGAGGTTACTTTTCCTTTTGGACCATTTGTTTCACTTACTGCAATACCACAGCTTTCCTGTCCTCTGTGCTGTAATGCAAACAACCCATAATAAATGGTGGAAGCCACGTCATTTCCATCAAAATCATACATTCCGAAAACGCCACACTCTTCGTGCAATTCGTCTCCTGAAATATTCTTTTCTATCTTATCGTTGTTCATAGATTTCTCCAGTTCTACTATGCAAATTTTTTACCGGTTAACAATTCGTATGCTTCTTTATATTTATCAACAGTCTTATCTACTACTTCCTGTGGCAGTAAGTAATCACTATCCGGATTCTGTTTTAACCAATCTCTTACAAACTGTTTATCAAAAGATGGTTGTGATTTTCCTGCTTCGTATCCTTCTAATGGCCAGAAACGGGAACTATCTGGTGTAAGCATTTCATCACCTAAAACAACTTTTCCGTTTTCATCTAAACCAAACTCAAACTTTGTATCAGCAATAATGATTCCCTTGCTTAAAGCATATTCTGCACATTTCTTATATAATGCAATTGTACAATCCTTAATCTGCTGTGCATAATCAGCACCTTTTCCCGGATAAATCTTTTCTAATACTTCTACACTTTTTTCAAAAGAAATATTCTCATCATGATCTCCAAGTTCTGCCTTAGTACTTGGTGTGTAAATTGGTTCTGGTAACTTGTCTGATTCCTTTAATCCTTCCGGTAATTTAATTCCACAGACTGTTCCGTTCTCCTGATAGCTTGCCCAGCCGCTTCCTGTAATATATCCACGCACGATACATTCAATTGGAAGCATCTCTAATTTCTTACACATCATACTGTTACCATCAAATCTCTCATTTCTGAAAAATTCCGGCATATCATTCACATCCACGGAAAGCATATGGTTCGGTACAATGTCTTTTGTAAAATCAAACCAAAACTTAGACATTTGTGTAAGGATTGCACCTTTCTTTGTAACTTTATTTTTCAAAATAACATCAAACGCAGAAATTCTATCTGTTGCTACAATAATCAGATTATCTCCATTATCATAAACTTCGCGTACCTTTCCTTCTTTTACTGGTTTAAATTCCTGAATACTCATTGTTATCCTCCATTCTCACTTTCCTGATATTGGCACCCATTCGGTGCATATTTTAACATACGATTTGATTATAATACAGTCACTTTCCCTAAGTCAATGAAATTCCTGCCAGTTCCCCGCTTTCTGATTGTAGAAAATTTTCGTCGTTTCTTTAGATATTTTGTATAATTTAGTTGTTTCATTAGCTGTACTTATAAACGTTCTTATCATCTCTTATCTTGACGAAGTGAAAATATTCTGTTAAGGTATGCTTATAAAAATGTAGGAGATGATAGTTATGATTGAAAAAAGAAGAAGTACCAGGGTTCCCATACACCTTACATTAAGTATTTGTGACTTATACAAACAGGATGTTTCCGGAATTCACCAGTTAGATGCACCAATAAAAGTAACTGATATTTCAGAACATGGCGTAGGATTTACTTCTGAGTGTATTTTACCTTTGGATTACTATTTCAATGCTTCTGTCAACTTTCAAAATGATATCAGCTATACTGCAACACTTCAAATCGTTCGTTGCAATATTATTGATGGCTCTCATTATTCTTACGGTGGAGCATTTATCAATCCTTCACCTGAATTACTTGAAAACATTCGTGACCATGTATCTCTCTACTCAGAATAAAATGTGATATTTTCTATGATAACGATAGGAAAAGACAGTACCTATACCGGCACTGTCTTTTCCTATTTCTAAGGTTTTACTTTTCTTTTTACTTTCTTACTAATAAGGATTTTCCAGTCATTTCTTCCGGCTGTTTCATTCCCATAATCTCAAGTAAAGTTGGAGCTATATCTGCTAAACATCCACCTTCTCTTAAAGTATATGCCGGGTCATAATTTACTAAGATAAATGGAACCGGATTGGTAGTATGTGCTGTATAGCTTTCTCCAGTTGTATAGTCAATCAACTGTTCTGCATTTCCGTGGTCTGCACAAACAAACATTGTTCCGTCCACTTCTTTTAATGCTGCTACAGCCTTTCCTACACAAGTATCAACTGCTTCTACTGCTGCAATTGCTGCTGCTTCTACTCCGGTATGTCCTACCATATCCGGGTTTGCAAAGTTAATGATAATCACATCATACTTATCGGACTTAATTGCTCCTACTAACTTATCGCAAACTTCATATGCGCTCATTTCCGGTTTTAAGTCATAAGTAGCTACTTTTGGAGATTTTACTAAGATTCTGTCTTCGCCTTTATTTGGTTCTTCTACACCACCATTAAAGAAGAATGTAACGTGTGCATATTTCTCTGTTTCTGCAATTCTTGCCTGAGTTTTTCCATTGTCTGCAAGAATCTGTCCAAATGTATTCTTTAACTCTACTTTATGGAATGCTACTAATTTATTTGGAATTGTTACATCATACTCAGTAAAGCATACATAAGTAACGTTCTTTCTTGCTCCTCTTTCAAATCCGTCAAAATCATCTGCACAGAAAGCTCTGGTAATTTCTCTTGCACGGTCAGGACGGAAATTGAAGAAGATAACACTATCTTTATCATTTACAGTAGCAACTGGCTGTCCATCTTTTTCGATTACAGTAGGTACTACGAATTCATCTGTAACTTCTTCTGCATAAGAAGCTTCAATTGCTGCTACGGCACTGGCTGCTTTTTTACCTTCGCCGTTTGCAACTGCCTTGTAAGCAGCTTCTACTCTATCCCAACGATTATCACGATCCATCGCATAGTAACGTCCGATAATGGATGCAATTTCACCTACACCGATTTCTTTCATTTTCTGTTCTAACTCTTCGATAAATCCTTTACCGGAAGTTGGTGCAGTATCACGTCCGTCTAAGAAGCAATGTACATATACTTTTTCAATTCCTTCTTTTTTTGCCATTTCCAATAATCCATATAAATGTGTGTTATGGCTGTGTACACCACCGTCAGATAAAAGACCGAATAAATGAAGTGCGGAATTGTTTTCCTTAACATTCTTCATTCCTGCAAGTAATGCTTCGTTTTTAAAGAAATCTCCATCTTCAATCTCTTTTGTAATTCTGGTTAATTCCTGATAAACAATTCTTCCGGCACCCATATTCAGATGTCCTACTTCAGAGTTACCCATCTGTCCATCTGGAAGTCCTACTGCAAGTCCACTTGCATATCCTTTTACAAATGGATATTCTTTCATCAATGCATCAATATTTGGGGTATTTGCCTCATATACAGCATTTGCCTTATGATTGTCATTTAATCCAAATCCATCCAAAATCATTAATACGGTAGGTTTCTTACTCATAATAGTCTCCTCTTTCTTAAAAAAATTTGTTTATATTTAACCGTTGGGATTACATAATTCCATACGGTACGTTGTCTATTCTTCACTTACATAGCCTTCACTATTCACCTGAACTCCCGGTGCGGAAATCTCTTGCATAAAATCCAAAATGCGCTGTTTTTCCCCTGTTTCTTCCACCAAAGATGTTACACAATCTTGTTGAATACATGGCAAAAACCGAAAGTCTATTGCATTAGAATCTGTATGAATAATCACTTGAGATAATCCGGTATCTAACTTCTTGTCGCTAAACCAAAAGTTACCAAGACTATAAATAATCGGCTTTCCTTCATAATAATCAAACCCTTGAAGGCAATGGGTATGTCCACCAATAATCACATCTGCTCCTGCATCTATAAATTGCTGTCCTAAGCTCACCTGGTCACTGCCATATTGGTTCGTTCCCTCGGTTCCCCAATGTACAAATGCTATCACATAATCACTGTTCTTGCGTGCCTTTTCGATAACAGAAAGAAACTTATCCGGATTCAAAGTCTTTAACACTCCCGGACTATCCACGGTTGCTTCCTTCGTGTAATTGGTAGAACGTTCAATCTGTGTGGCTGCTACAATGGTAATCTTACGCCCATTCGCAATAAAGGAAACCGGCTGCATTGCCTCTTCTAAATTACGTCCTGCTCCCACATAAGGCATTCCTGCCTGTTCTAATGTCTCCAAAGTATCTACCAATGCCGTTGGACCATAATCATACACATGATTATTGGCAACAGATACAATGTCTGTCCCTAAAGTTCCTAAAACACTTACCCTTCTGGGATTTGCCCGGAATGTATACGTCTTTCCCGCTAATGGTTCTCCACCGGTACTGTAAGTATACTCATTATTAATCATTAGAATATCGGCACTTCGCATTTCTGTCAGCAAAGCCTGGGACATACAATCTTCTATTCCATTGGGCTGTTCATCCATATACTCTGTGGTAGGCCAATCTTCACATAAATTAATATCACCTGTAAAATCCAAAACCACCTGATTCGGTTCTGCGCATTCTTTCTGATATACCTTTTCCAGCATATAACTCTGAAATCCTGTACATTCACAATATTCAAGCCATAACACATGAATAGACTTTCCTGTAATGGCATACCATTGCTCACAATCCTGTGTCTCTTCCTCTACTGCATCCGCTAACTTATAAACACATTCTTCACCATATGTTCCAGATAACCACAGAAAAAATGATTCGTCTAATAGATATCCACCTATAAATTCCCGATTTGCATCATCTAGAATCTGTTCTATTGCATCACCTAAATTATCCGGTTGATTCTCTGCTGTTTCTTCTACTTCACTCTGTTGTACTGTCTCTGAAACCGGCTGTTCTGCCGCTTCTTTTCTCGTTTCATTTGCAACAGTTTCCTTGGTAACCTTCGTACAACTACACAGTATACAACAGAACATGACCAATAAAATCCAGATTTTTCGTCTTTTATTCATGGATGTACCTCATCTTTTGTTGAATGTAACCATTTTCTGAAAATGATTGCTTCATCACGCGGACTAAGTATAGCATATTTTTAACTTATTTACAACAAATTCAAATGCAGTATATTAATTAGAAATATCCATGCTAATCCATAATATACTACCACACCTACCAGGTCATTTATGGTACTGATTAAAGGCCCTGATGCAATGGCTGGGTCCATTTTCATTTTTTTAAACACGATTGGTATCATTGCTCCATTAAATCCTGAAATCATCATAGCCGCTACCAATGCTAAACCAATACATCCAGAAACTGCAAATGCAAATAGTATTGGTTTTCCCTTAACTAACCAAATATATACACCAATAATTCCAAATCCTAAGATTCCAAGTAACACACCGTTTGAAAATCCAATACGCGTTTCCTTCCATACCAGATGTAATTTTTCCTTCATAGAAAGATTTTCATCCATCAATACACGAATCGTTACCGCCAAAGACTGGGTTCCTACATTTCCGGACATTCCAAGAATCAGGGATTGAAATGCCATTACTAATGTTAATTCTGCTACTACTTTTTCAAATATACCTACTACTGCCGAAACACCAAGTCCTAAAAACATTAGTATAATCAGCCATGGGATACGCTTACGAATACTTTGGAATATTGGCTCTTGTATATCTTCTTCCGCGGTAAGACCTCCCAACATGGCATAGTCTTCTCCCATTTCTTCATCTACCACTTCAATCAAATCCTGAGCAGTAAGGACACCTAAAATTCGATTGTCATTATCTAACACTGGAATCGAGTCCTCAGAGTAATCTTTCAAATCTTCAATACACTGCTCTACTGTTTCCTTCGCATATACATACGGATAGGACGTACTGATTAAATCTTCTAATTGTGTATAATCTCGGGCAATAATTAAATCTTTTAAATCTATTGCGCCGTAAAATGTACCATCACTTTCTTCTACATAAACAGTTCCGATATTATCATTTTCGGCTGCCTGATCCACCAAGGCTTTCATTGCCTGACGAACTGCTACGCCTCGCTTTATCACGATAAAATTCGTAGTCATATAACTACCAATTTCATCTTCATCATAGGAATGAATCAAGTCAATGTCATGTCGGGATTCCTCATCCAACAATTCAATTAATTCCTGACTTTTTTCTTCCTCCAGTTCATCCAAAACATCTACCGCATCATCCGCATCCATGGATTCAATAATATCCGCTGCTACTTCCGAATCCAATTCATTGATATATGTCTCAACATCTTCTAAATAGGTAAAAATCTCTGATACTGTTTCTTTTCCTAAAATCCGATAGAGTTTTTTACGTTCTTCTGATGTAAGTTCTTCTAATACATCTGCAATATCATTTTCATGATAATCTTCTAACTGTTCCCGTATTTGTGCATCAGATGCATCACTTTTGATGATAGCTTCCAGCTCTTTTGCATAATCTGGCTTTTCCGGCATAATTTCGGATTCATGCCGTATTTCTTTTTCATCTTTGAATTCCATCTTTTTTCCTCCTATATTTTTTCAACCTAGTTGTTCTATAAGGAGCTGCATGATGGACATAACCGCGCTTATACTGAAAATGCAAAAAGAAAAGACAACCGGATATTGCTGCTTTTCTCTACTCGGTGCCTATGCCCATCGCTTCTACTTCGCCCACAACTATCACAACTGTCCATTCTTTTCACCTCTCTTTTCTTCTCGCAAAATGAGAGACCTATGGTACGTCCATAAGTCTCTATGTATATTTTTAGTATATCACACTTTATTTTAAATAGAAACCGGAAATTTTGTGTTTTTTATATGAATTTATCTTGTGTACTTTACTTCTATCTAATACTTATTTTTTCATAGTTACCACGGTGTGTCACAAATATCTGTACATCATGGCATTCTCAGCACTACGTGGTGTGTTTCCTTAGCGGAGCGTTTTTTATGCAATAGGACGCAATTTCCTATTGCATAAAAACAGCCGTCTGTTGCATATCTGCGACAAACGGCTGCCCATTTCACTTACTTATTGATTTTTACTGCTTCGTGTTTTTCACTCACAGTCATCTGCTATTGCTTATTATTCTGCCATTTCAGCTTTTAAAGCTTTTGTTAAAGCAGGAACGATCTTGTTCAAATCTCCAACTAAGCCATAATCTGCTACATCAAAGATTGGTGCAGATTCGTCTTTGTTGATTGCAATGATAAGATCAGAATCTTCCATACCGGAAACGTGCTGGATTGCTCCAGAAATACCGATTGCGAAGTAAATCTGAGGACGAACTGTTTTACCAGTCTGTCCAACCTGAAGATCTACTGGTAACCAGCCATTTTCAACAGCTGCACGAGAACAACTTACTGTTCCGCCTAATACATCTGCAAGTTCCTCTAACATCTTGAAGTTTTCTTTAGATCCAACTCCACGACCACCGGATACTAATACTTTTGCATCCATGATGTTTGCAGTATTCTTTACAGCCTTTACAACATTTAAGATTTCAACATATCTGTTGTTTGGTGTAAATCCTGGATTGTATTCGATTACTTCTGCTTTTGCACCTTTTACTGGAGCAATTTTCTGCATAACGCCTGGACGAACAGTTGCCATCTGAGGACGATTGTCTGGGCAAGCGATTGTAGCGATAGTATTTCCACCGAATGCAGGACGAGTCATCAGTAACTGATTTGGTTTCTGATTTGGACCTGGATTGATTGGGAAGTTACCAATTTCAAGTACTGTACAGTCAGCTGTAAGACCTGTTGCTACTCTTGCAGAAACAGTAGGACCAAGGTCACGACCAATTGCAGTTGCACCAACTAACATGATTTCTGGTTTATATTCATTGATAACAGATGCAAGTGCATGTGCGTATGGCTCTGTTCTGTAATCTTTTAATTCTGGGTCATCAACAACGATAACCTTATCTGCTCCGTACTCAGCTAATTCATCAACAAGACCTTTTACTCCAGATCCTACTAATACTGCTGTTACGTCTGTATTTAAATCTTTTGCTAAGTCTTTACCTTTTCCAAGCAATTCAAATGCAACGCCATCTAAAACGTTGTCTACCTGCTGTGCAAAGACAAATACTCCTTTATATGCTTCTAAACCCATCTTGTTCACCACTCTTCCTTATATACTAGATAATATGTTTCTCTTTGAATTTTCCAACTAAAGCGTTAACTAATTCTTCTGGAGAATCACCTGCTAACATCTCTCCAGCTCCCTTTGGAACTTTATCAGATGCTTTTGCAATCTTTGTTGGAGATCCTTTCAGACCAAGGTTTGCATCATCAACATCCTTTAAGTCTGCTCTTCCCCATACGGTTACTTCTTTATCATATGCATCAAAGATTCCGCCTGGAGTCATGTAACGTGGCTCATTTAATTCAGATAATGCTGTAATTAAGCAAGGCATTTTTGCTTTTAATTCATGATATCTGTCTTCGTACTGACGCTGTACAATAACAGAATCTCCTTCTACCTTAATATCCTGTGCATAAGAAATTACTGGAAGTCCAAGATGTTCTGCAATCTGAGGTCCTACCTGAGCGGTATCTCCATCGATTGCCTGACGTCCTGTGATAACCAAATCATATTCAAGATTTCTGATTGCACCAGCGATTGTAGTAGATGTAGCCCATGTATCTGCTCCACCTAATACTCTATCTGTTACAAGAATTCCTTTATCTGCACCCATTGCTAATGCTTCACGAAGAACTTCATCAGCCTTTGGAAGACCCATAGTAAGTACAGTTACTTCTGCACCGTACTGATCTTTTAATCTAAGTGCTGCTTCCAAACCAGCTTTATCATCTGGGTTCATAATAGTAAGCATTGCAGCTCTATTCAAAGTACCGTCTGGATTAAATTTAACTCCGCCTTTTGTATCTGGTACCTGTTTTACACATACAACTATTTTCACGGTATTTCACTCCTTATATTTTCTTTTTTATCAAACTTTTCACGCGGATTTACTCGAGATACCTTGTATCTCTCGTGCGCGTTGCGCTCTCAAATGCCGCACTAAAATGCTCACTCATGCAAGCATGGCTCCCATTTTATTACGTCATTCTCAATCCGCTTATCGCGACTATTTCAATAATGCACCAGAGATAACCATACGCTGAACTTCAGAAGTTCCTTCGTAGATTTCAGTAATCTTAGCATCACGCATCATACGTTCTACATCATATTCTCTGATATATCCGTATCCACCGAATAACTGAACAACCTCTGTTGTTACTGCCATTGCAGTTTCAGCTGCGAATAATTTAGCTTTTGCAGCTTCTACAGAATATACTTTCTGAGTAGCTTTTGCCATAGCAGCTTTGTATACTAATAACTGTGCAGCTTCAATTCTTGCAGCCATATCAGCTAACTTGAACTGTGTATTCTGCTGCTGAGCGATAGAACGTCCAAACTGTTTTCTTTCTTTTGTATATTCGATTGCTCTTTCTAATGCACCTTCTGCGATACCAAGTGCCTGAGATGCAATACCGATACGTCCACCATCCAAAGTATGCATAGCGATTGGGAATCCTTTTCCTTCAGGTCCTAATAATGCATCTTTTGGAATTCTGCAATCTTCGAAAATTAATTCGTATGTAGAAGAACCACGAATACCCATCTTCTTTTCTTTTGTTCCGAAGGAGAATCCTGGAGCTCCCTTTTCTACGATAAATGCAGAGAAGTTCTTTTTCTTTCTTCCTCTCTTATCTTCTGTAACACTTGTAATTGCGATTACAATATAAACGTCTGCAACTTTACCATTTGTGATAAAGCACTTAGATCCGTTTAATACCCATTCATCACCATCTAATACAGCCTTAGTCTGGCAACCCTGAGCATCTGTACCAGCACCTGGCTCTGTTAAACCGAATGCGCCAAGTTTTTCACCTTTTGCAAGAGGTACTACATATTTCTGTTTCTGCTCTTCTGTACCATAAGTCATAATTGGGTCGATGCAAAGAGATGTATGTGCAGATACAATAACACCTGTTGTAGCACACACTTTAGATAACTCTTCTACACACATAGCGTATGTTAAAGGATCACATCCCTGTCCGCCATATTCCTTTGGCACTGGAATTCCCATAAAGCCGTATTTTGCCATTTTATCAACGGTTCCCTGTGGGAAAACTTCTGTTTCATCAACTTCCTGTGCGAGAGGCTTTACTTCTGTTTCAGCGAAGTCTCTGAACAGAGTTCTCGCCATTTCATGTTTTTTATCTAAAGAAAAATCCATGATTTTAACACTCCTTTATTTTAATTTATTATTTTAACCTAAGTTTTGCAGATTACTTAGAGTAATCGTAGAATCCGATTCCAGTCTTCTGTCCTAATTTACCTGCACGAACCATTTTCTTAAGAAGTGGATGTGGACGGTATTTTGGATCACCTGTTTCATCATATAATACGTTCATGATTGCAAGACAAATATCAAGTCCTACTAAATCACCTAACGCTAAAGGTCCCATTGGATGGTTAGCACCTAATTTCATAGCTGTGTCGATACCTTCAACAGAAGCTACTCCGTCAGCGTAAATACCAACTGCCTCGTTAATCATTGGGATTAAGATTCTGTTTACTACGAATCCTGCTGCTTCGTTTACTTCTACTGGAGTTTTTCCAATTTCTTCAGCAATCTTAACGATTTTAGCTTTCATATCGTCTGGTGTATTTTCACCTTTGATAACTTCTACTAATTTCATAACTGGAGCTGGGTTGAAGAAATGCATACCAATAACTGGTCTGTCAAGTCCTGCACCAATTTCTGTAATAGAAAGAGAAGATGTGTTTGTTGCAAACATACAATCTTTCTTTACGATATCCTGTAATTCTTTGAATGTCTGTTTTTTAACATCCATTACTTCCAAAGCTGCTTCTACTACTAAATCACAGTCAGTACAGATTTCTTTTGTTCCTGTTGTAATCTTAGCCAAGATTGCATCTGCTGCTGCCTGATCCATTTTTCCTTTTGCAATTCTCTTTTCGAATCCTTTTGCAATTTTCTTTTTACCATTTGCTGCGAATTCATCATTAATATCACACAAGAATACTTCATATCCTTCTGTCTGTGCGAATGCCTGTGCAATTCCGGAACCCATAGTTCCTGCTCCAATAATACCAACTTTCATCTTGTTGATTCCTCCTTATTGTTTTATAACTTGAGCAGGTGTCCAAAAGGGCACCTGCGTTATTACTTTCTTTAATTTTGAATTAGTCTCTTTCTACGATTGTAGAGCAGCCCATTCCACCACCGATACACAGTGTTGCAAGACCTTTCTTAGCGTCTCTCTTCTGCATCTCGTGTAATAATGTAACAAGGATACGACATCCGGAAGCTCCTACTGGATGTCCTAATGCGATTGCTCCACCATTTACGTTTACTTTAGACATATCGAATTTCAAATCTCTTGCAACTGCGATAGACTGAGCAGCGAATGCTTCGTTTGCTTCGATTAAGTCCATATCGTCGATAGAAAGACCTGTTCTTTCTAATACTTTCTTTGTAGATGCAACTGGTCCAACACCCATGATTTCTGGCTCAACTCCGCCAAGTGCTCCAGCTACCCATGTAGCCATTGGTGTAACACCAAGTTCTTTTGCTTTTTCTTCGCTCATAACAACGATTGCTGCTGCACCGTCATTGATACCGGAAGCGTTACCAGCTGTAACTAATCCGCCTTCTTTTCCAGAACAGCATCTTAATTTGCTTAAGGATTCTGCTGTTGTACCAGCACGAGGTCCTTCGTCTTTTGCGAACATAACAGTTTCTTTCTTAACTTTTACAGGAACTGGTACGATTTCGTCATCGAATTTTCCTTCTGCAATAGCTTTTTCACATTTCTGCTGGCTGTTTGCAGAGAACTCATCTAATTCTTCTCTTGTAATTCCGTATTTATCACATACGTTTTCTGCTGTAATCATCATGTGGTAGTGATTAAATGCGTCTGTTAATGCATCGTTTACCATGGTATCGATGATTGTTGCATTATTCATACGATATCCGAAACGGGCTTTTGTCATAGCATATGGAGCCATAGACATGTTTTCCATACCACCTGCAACCACGATATCTGCCTGTCCTGCCATAATCATGTTTGCTGCCTCATTTACACATTTCAAACCGGAACCACATACTACGTTCAATGTAAATGCTGGTACTTCGATTGGTAATCCAGCCTTGATAGAAGCCTGACGTGCAACGTTCTGTCCCTGTGCTGCCTGGATAACACATCCCATCATTACTTCATCAACCTGTTCTGGCTTAACACCAGCTCTGTTTAATGCTTCTTTAATTACAATTGCACCTAAATCAACTGCTGGAGTATTGCTTAATGCTCCGCCCATTTTACCGATTGCGGTACGACATGCGCCTGCTAAAACTACTTTCTTTGCCATTTCTTCGTCTCCTTTTTCTAAATAATATGTATCTAACTCTTCCGCTGAAGCCAATGTGTGATTCCTCTCACAATGTATGTTATTTTTTTAACAATCTTTTGTTAAAAAAAAAGGAAACAGGCATCGTCTTCATTCCTGGGATAACTTTATCCTAGCACAACTAGTTCCAAATTGCAAGGAAAATCTTACTCTTTTGCCCCTTTCCTACACCCCTGCTTTTCCCTTCCTTTTTTGTGAGACTTTGTTATATTTTTATCATTCTCCCTGGGGTTTTCCGTAGAAAAAAGGTCGATTTTTGTCTATTATGCACAACAACCGACCTTTTCAACCTTTTATATTGTATTAATAAAAAACATGATTTCCGATAACAATCCCCGGTATGTCTCCTGTATTTCTTCGGAAATAAAGACAATCCACTGTAATTCTTCCCCCCAGCACTTCTGCTGCCGCCTGCACACAGGATTCATCTGCTCCTTCTGCTAAAACCGTTGCAAAACGTCCACTGGCAACGGGTGAAAATTGACCACTCTGATAAATTACTCCTGCAATACTGTTTGGAAAATGAGAACTTCTCAAGCGGTTAATCACCACACTTCCCACAGCTAACTTTCCCTCATAGCTTTCTCCCCCTGCTTCACATTGAATCAAAGCTGCCAACAGAGCCTGTTCTGAAGTATCTGCCTCTACCGGTGTAGTATCTGGTGTATTTTCCTTCATTTCTTCTTCCTGGCGTTGAATTTCAGCTAACCTTGCTGCATCTTCCGCCGCCTTTTGCGCCTCTAATTGTTCTTCGTATGCTTTCTGTCTTTCAATTTCTGCTTCATAGTTTGCTGCATCTGTTTTCGCTACCTCTAACTGTTGTTTTGCTGCTACCAATTGTTGCGAGGTACTGTCTACCAACGCTGCTAATTGTTGTTTCTTTTCTGTTTCCTGCTGTTGTAGTGCACTAAGCTGTGCTTCTTGCGTTTCTAACTGTTGTTCTTTGGTGGCAATCTCTTCCTTCGTTGCCTGATAAACATCCAGCATTTTTCGATCATAATCATGGATACTTATAATGTATTCTCCTCTGTTCAGAAAATCTACAATACTCTCCGACTCCATGAGTATTTCCATCATACTTTCTGTATCCATTTCATACATAAACTGAATGCGCTTTTTCATTGCCTGATACTGCTGTTGTTCTTGCTCCTGCGCTGCTGCCAAATCAACTTTGGTCTGTTCTAATTCTGTTTGTGTATTTGCTAACTGTTCTTCTGTTTCGTTTAATGCCTGAGTTGCCTGTGCCAGACTATCATTTAATGTTTTTAAATCTCCGGTTAAACTATCCGCAGAATCTGCATAGCTTTCTGCCTGTTTTTGTGCTTCTTTTTGCTTTTCTTCTAAATCATCTATATTTTCTTTGACACCATCTATCTGTTCTTGTGTTGCTTGAATTGTCTGCCCCCACAATCCACACATTAAAAGTATCACTAAAGCACTTGCCGTAATTTTCTTTATTATTTTACGCATAATATGCTCCTTCTTGTTTTTCTTTATCATATCTTGCATGTTTCTTTTTTGCAAGAGTCTTTTCACTTTTACCAACTATTGATAGAACAAAGAGTCCGCTCGTCGGACTCTTTCGCGCCCGAGCGGTGTCGTTTACGACTAATTTCTTCTCCGCGAGATGCGCTTCCTTAGCGGAGCGTTTTTTATGTAATAGGACGTAATTTCCTATTACATAAATAAAAGACCCGAAAAAATATGGGAATATAACTTATCTTCCATATTCTATCAGGTCCACTATCATACTCTACATGTTTTCTTTTTTTATTTTCTGTATCCGTCTGGATTCATGCTCTGCCATCTCCAGGAATCCTCGCACATACGCTCAATTCCGTATTCTGCTTCCCAACCCAGTTCACGTTTTGCCTTAGAAGCATCACAATAACAGGTTGCAATATCTCCTGCTCTTCTTGGCTTAATTTCATATGGAATCTCTTTACCGCATGCCTTTTCATATGCCTTTACCACATCCAATACACTGTAACCGATTCCTGTTCCAAGATTATAAATACTTACTCCGGAATTTTCTTCGATTTTCTTCAATGCCTTTACATGTCCCTTGGCAAGGTCTACTACATGAATATAATCTCTCACTCCGGTTCCATCTGGTGTATTGTAGTCATTTCCGAAGACACCAAGGCATTTTAGCTTTCCAACTGCCACCTGCGCAATATAAGGTACCAAGTTGTTCGGGATTCCCTTTGGATCTTCTCCAATCAATCCGCTCTCATGTGCTCCGATTGGATTAAAGTAACGCAGTAACATCACATTCCATTCAGGGTCTGCTACATGTAAATCTGTCAAAATCTGCTCTAACATTCCCTTGGTTCTTCCATAAGGATTGGTAATCTCTCCTTTTGGGCATTCCTCAGTAATCGGAATGATTGCCGGATCTCCGTAAACAGTTGCAGAAGAGGAAAAAATAATATTTTTCACACCATGATTGCGCATTACATCACACAATACCAATGTTCCTGTGATGTTGTTATAATAATATTCCAATGGTTTTACCACAGATTCTCCTACTGCCTTTAATCCTGCAAAATGGATAACACTGTCAATTTTTTCTTTATCAAAAATCTTATTCAATGCGTCTTTGTCCAGAATATCTGCTTCATAAAACGGAATTGCTGCGCCTGTAATCTGCTCTACTCTTTTTACTGCTTCTTCACTGGAGTTTACCAGATTATCCACTACTACCACATCATATCCTGCATTTACTAACTCAATACAAGTATGACTTCCGATATATCCTGCTCCACCTGTTACTAAAATTGCCATAAGATTCCCTCCTCAAAATTATGATATGTTTAGCAAAACTTTTGTCTTTATGCACATTATAGCACACCTAAAAATCTATGAAAACGCTTGCAAAACAGATTTTCCATTTTCTACGTTTTACCTATATTTTCCGTTTTTTCTTCTCACTTTTTCATTTATTTTTAGTAAAACTGTATAATTTTTACTCGTCTTTTCAGTAAACTTTTACTTGCTATTTTTATACCGCTGTACAATCTGTTCCATTTGACTCCATTTTTGTTCCATATCTCGTACTAACTGTATCTGTGTTCTGGCTCGATCTAAATTTTGTTTTTCACGATGAATCTTAAAATAGACATCTCCTTGCAGGTAATCCGTAAAAAAACGCATCCCACATTCATAAGTCATGACTTTTGCTCCCATCGGAAGCATTGCAATTTCATTTTCTGTTAATTTTCCTGCACATCCTTCCAAAAACCCTTGTACATACCGTTCAAACAGTTGCAAATCACAGCTTACTTTTGACAAATCTCTTTCGTCTTCTGCTGCCGTACTTGCACCAAACCGAATTGCATCACCAAAGTCATTTACTGCCAGTCCCGGCATTACCGTATCTAAATCTATAATACAAATACCTTTTCCGGTCTTTTTATCTATCATGATGTTATTCAACTTGGTATCATTGTGCGTTACACGAAGGGGTAATTTTCCTTTCTTTTGCATTTCTCCTAGTACTATGGATAATTCTTTTCTCTCTTTAAAAAATGCAATTTCTGCTGCCACTTCTTTTGCTCTGTCGCAACTATCTTCCTCTACCGCTTTTTCAAATGCCTGATAACGCGCTTTTGTATCGTGGAAACCCGAAATCGTCTCATGCAACGTCTCTGCCGGATAATCTGACAACATTTGTTGAAACTTTCCAAATGCCACTGCACTTTCATAAAAAATCTGTTGATTCTCTGCCTTGTCATAGCTTATGGCATCTTCTATCATATGATACATCCGCCAATACTCTCCCTCCCGGTCTAAGTAAAATCCCTTTCCCTTTTTGGTTTGTATTACCGTTAATGTTTCTCTTTTTGTGTCACCCCCGGCCTTTGCAATCTTCTTTTTCAAAAAACCGGTAACTCCCATAATATTTTCCATCACTTCTTCCGGATTTGGAAATATATTGTGGTTCATTCGTTGAAGAATATAACGTTTTTCTCCTTCTATTAAAAAGGTATCATTAATGTGTCCGCTGCCGTATATCGTTGCAGTTTTTGCAGTTTCCCCTATTTGAAATTCTTTCGTGATTTCCAATGCCCTTTTTTCTAATTTTTCTTGTTGTACATCCATTGTTAATCCTTCTCCTTCTGATCCGGATTATGCCCTTCGATGTTGTTTAAAATTCTTCCGGATATCGTCCTTGTTTTTTCAACCCGGCAATTGCCTCTACCACCATAGCTTTATCTTCTTTATAGGTAACTCCATACCATTTGTCCGCCGAAGTTAATACCTGTACACTTGCTTTTTTCTGTTGTAACAACTCATCTACTGCAAACGGCAGGAAATACTCTGCTTTTAATGGATTATTTGGCAATTCTTCTCTTAAGAACTTTTCAAATCCACTTTCTAATTCTTTTAAAATACTTTTGGAAAATCCCCACATATTCATTGAAACAGTACTTTCCATTGGAAGTTCATGCCATGTGGCTCCATCATCTTCTGTATATGCAGCTCCGCCATCTCTTTTTTCAATATGAGTACGTTCATGAATGTCTGTTAATAATCCTTCCTTATCTATTTCACACACACCTCTTGCTACATATCCATTATCAGTCAATGTATTTTTTAATGCATATCCTACCATAGCATACCGGTATTTTTCCTCATCCTGATGATTTACCAGATAATCATAAATCATTTTGTAGGCATTCTTTCCATAATAATCATCTGCATTGATTACTACAAACGGCCCATCAATTATATCTTTACAACATAAAATGGCATGACCTGTTCCGTATGGTTTTTCTCTGCCTTCCGGAATGTGATATCCCTTTGGAAGTTTCTCTAACTCCTGATAAATATACTCTACCTGAATTTTCTTCTCTACACGTTTTCCAATCACTTCTTTAAATGCTTTTTCATTTGCCTTTTTGATAACAAAAATAATCTTTTCAAATCCTGCCTCAATTGCGTCATATATGGAAAAGTCAATGATAATATGGCCTTGTGCATCTACCGGATCTATCTGCTTTAATCCTCCGTATCTGCTTCCCATTCCTGCTGCCATAATCACTAATACTGGTTTGTCCATTGAAATACCCTCCTTAAGGTAATTATCCTTTTGTTCTATAACATGATAATATAAAAAAAAGGTTCTGTATTTGCACAATTTTTTTGCTTTTTTGCACAATTGTATGTTACTATATATTTATAAAGTAACGTCTGGAAAGGAGCCTTTATGGATTTTTATAAACATTCGTTTTCTAAGCTGTTTGATGTTTCGCAAATTGTTACAATCCATTATTTTGAATACGGCACAGACTTTGTTTTTCCCGGTGAATCTCACGACTTTTGGGAATTTCTTTGCGTGGACAAGGGAGAAGTGACAGTTACTGCCGACATCAACACTTATCTATTAAAAAAGGGGGATATTATTTTCCACCAGCCGAACCAATTTCATGCAGTTACAACTAACGGTATCGTTGCGCCTAATTTAGTGGTGATTTCCTTTGTTTGTCATTCACCTGCTATGCGTTTTTTTGAAAATCGCATTTTCCCACTAAAGGAACGGGAACGGAATCTGTTAGCTACTATTATTGCAGAAGCTCCAGGTGCTTTTTCTACTCCTTTAAATAATCCTTATACTAAGGGGTTGGACCCAGCTTCTCAACAGATTCCCGGAGCAGAACAAATGATACAATTATCCTTAGAACAATTTTTAATTTCCTTATATCGTAGTGCTTTTGCTGATAATACCGGCAATTTTCTCACGAAGTCCGTAAAATTAAAACAGGATGAGGAAACCTTTTCCCACATCCTTGCTTATATGAACACTCATATTTGTGATTCTTTAACTATTGACCAAATTTGTCACGACAATCTTCTTAGCCGCTCTCAATTACAAAAACTTTTCCACGACAAATGCAACTCCGGCATTATTGATTATTTTTCACGCCTGAAAATCAATTATGCAAAAGAACTGATTCGAGAAAAAAATATGAATTTTACACAGATTGCAGATGTTTTGGGTTATACTTCCATCCACTATTTTTCCAGACAGTTTAAAAAGATTTCCGGGATGAGTCCGTCAGAATATGCCCTTTCCATAAAAGCTATTTTGGAAAAATAACAAATAACTTTGCTATTTCCTATTACATTAAAAAGGTCCCAGAACCAACAGTTCTGGGACTCTTAAAATTCGTCTATTATACTCTAGACAGATATTCACCTGTTCTGGTATCAATCTTAATAACGTCATCCTGCTCTACGAACAATGGTACATATACAGTTGCTCCTGTTTCTACAACTGCTGGCTTTGTTGCTCCAGTAGCTGTATCACCCTTGAATCCTGGCTCTGTATCTGTAATCTGTAATTCTACGAACAGAGGTGGCTCTACTGCAAATACGTTTCCATTATGGGAACACATTTTAACCATTTCATTTTCTTTTACGAACTTCAATGCATCACCAATAGTCTCTGCATCTAAAGCAATCTGCTCATAAGTCTCTACATCCATGAAGTGATATAAATCACCATCGGAATATAAATACTGCATGTCCGCTCTGTCAATACGAGCCTGAGGACATTTTTCTGTAGGACGGAAAGTTTTTTCTACTACACCGCCACTCTTAATATTCTTTAACTTAGTTCTAACAAAGGCTGCGCCTTTACCTGGTTTTACATGCTGGAATTCAATAATCTGGTAAATGTTATTATCTAATTCTATCGTAATACCATTTCTAAAATCTCCTGCTGAAATCATTCGAATTTCCTCCTTAACCTACTTATGGGCGCATCCCGCCCAACGCTTCTTCCATTTTATACTAAATGTATATATATTTCAACCTTTTTTTATCAAGTTACAATGATTACTGATATTCTTTTTCCTCAATTTCCGTAATCATATCTATTCTTTTCTGATGTCTTCCACCTAAAAATTCTGCTTCAAGATAAGACTTTACAATATCTTTTGCCAACTCATTTCCTACAATTCTTGCACCAAATGCAATGATATTGGCATTGTTATGTTCTTTTATCAAATGTGCAGTAGTAACATCTGAACATACGCCACAACGCACTCCCTTTACCTTATTTGCTGCCATTGAAATTCCAACACCTGTACCGCAAATTAAGATTCCACAGTCCGCTTCTCCCGATACTACAGCACGTCCTACTTTTTCTCCGAATTCCGGATAATTACAGCTTTCATATCCATCTGTGCCAAAATTGATTACTTCATGTCCCAATCCCTTTACATATTCCATAATCTCCATTTTTAAATCTGTAGCCGCATGATCATTTCCTATTGCAATTTTCATTTTTAATCCCTTTCTACTTCTTTTGCTTTTTCTGATTCTTCTTATAAAAGAACAACACTATTTTCTCCAGATACCGTTTTAATACAATCTGTATTTCCTCTTTTGGATGTATCGGCTGTGTAAGTATTGTTCGGATTCCCACACGATTTGCACCATACACATCTGTAAAAATCTGATCTCCTACAAACAAGGTGTTTTCTCGGTTGGTTCCCATTATTTTCATTGCCTGCTGATATCCGGAAGCCTTAGGTTTCCCAGCTTTGAAAATATAGTTTACCTGCACTGCATCGTTAAACATCTTTACGCGTGGCTCTTTGTTGTTTGATAACAGACAACACTGAAAGCCCATCTTTTTTAACGACTCAAACAATGCCTTTGCACGCTCATCTGCCGGAGCACCATGTGGAACTAATGTATTATCAATATCAAAAATAATTCCACGATAACCTTCTGCATATAATTTTGCAAAATCGATTTTATAAGCAGATTCTAAATATTCGCCTGGATAAAATCTCTTTAACATATATTTCTCCTGTACCTTGGTTTTGTCCTTTGCAAGTATAACATTCCATTCCTTTTTGTGCAAGAAAAAAGAATCCTGTCATGCAGAATTCTTTTCTTTTTATTATTTATCCAAAATCTTTTTTAATTCATTCATAAATGTATTTACATCCTTAAATTCTCGATACACGGATGCAAATCGAACGTATGCTACCGGATCTAATTCTTCTAACTTATCCATAACGATTTCGCCAATTTCAGAACTGGAGAGCTCTTTCTCTTCTCGATTAAAAATCTCTATTTCCACTTCATCTACCAGCTTATTAATCTGATTTACAGAAACCGGTCTCTTATGGCATGCCCGCAGCACTCCTGCTTCTATCTTTGCACGGTCATACTGTTCTCTGTTATTATCTTTCTTAATGACAATCAGTGGTATTGTCTCTACTTTTTCATAAGTAGTAAAACGTTTTCCACAATCATCACACAAACGTCTTCTTCGAATAGAGCTATTATCATCCGCTGGTCTGGAATCAATTACTCTCGTATTATCACTGCTACAAAACGGACACTTCATCAAGCTTTCCTCCTACGTTCTCATATTTGGTTTTAGTATATCTTTGCTTCTAATTATTGTCAACCAATTTTTTACTTTGGTGGCTTAGGTTCTGGCAATTCTACCAATATGATGTCTGGTCCGATTTTAATAATTTTGCACCAAGGAATAATTAAATCATTTCCCTTTCCCATAAATCCGAACATTTTACCGCAACGTGGTATAATAAGTGCCCGCACACAACCGGTACACTCATCAATATCAACGTCTACCACAAATCCAAGACATTCGCAGTTACAAATATTAATAACTTCTTTTTCTCTTAATTCACAAATACGCATAATATCCCTCACCTTACTTTATTCTATGCAAATGAGAGCTATTGGTGCATAATATTTCTCCTAATCTTCCTTTGCCCATCCATAGGAATATTTTACTGCTTTGTTCCAGCCCTTAATTTTTTTCTCTCTTACCTCGTGGGAAATCTTTGGCTGGAAGGTTTTATCAATTGCCCAATTTTTTATAACATCCTCTTTACTCTTCCAATATCCTACTGCAAGTCCCGCCAGATATGCAGCTCCCATGGCGGTTGTTTCTACGCAGGAAGGTCGATTTACTGGAGCGTTAATAATATCTGCCTGTGTCTGCATTAAGAAATCATTCGCGCTTGCTCCACCATCTACTTTCAGGGAATCCAGCTCTATTTCCGAATCTGCTCGCATTGCCTGAAGTACATCATTGGTCTGATATGCCAAAGACTCCAATGTAGCGCGAATAATATGATATTTATTTACTCCTCGTGTAATTCCTACAATGGTTCCTCTTGCATATTGATCCCAGTGAGGTGCTCCCAAACCGGTAAATGCCGGAACTACATAACACCCATTGGTATCTTCTACTTTTCTCGCCATAACTTCTGTATCTGCTGCATTATCAATGATTCTCAACTCATCACGCAGCCATTGAATTGCTGCTCCTGCTACGAATATAGAACCCTCCAAAGCATAATTTACCTTTCCGTCAATGCCCCATGCAATTGTTGTTACCAAACCATTTTTAGAAAATACTGGCTTTTCTCCTGTATTCATCAGCATAAAACATCCTGTTCCATATGTATTTTTTGCTTCACCCGGCTTGAAACAAGTCTGACCAAACAAGGCTGCCTGTTGATCCCCTGCAGCTCCTCCAACCGGAATAGAACCTCCAAAGAAAGATGAATCTGCCATCCCATAAATACAACTGGAAGGCTTTGCCTCCGGCAACATACATTCCGGAATATTTAATTCTTTTAATATATCCTTATCCCACTCTAAGGTATTGATATTAAACAACATGGTACGAGAAGCATTGGAATAATCCGTTACATGTGCTTCACCTTTTGTTAATTTCCAGATAAGCCATGTTTCAACTGTTCCAAAAAGCAATTCTCCGTTTTCTGCTCTTTGCCTTACTCCTTCTACATTGTCCAAAATCCATTTTAATTTTGTACCGGAAAAATAAGCATCTATCACAAGACCTGTTTTCTGTCGAAATGCATCCGTAAGTCCTTTTTCTTTTAAAAAATCACAATAGTCTGATGTTCGACGACACTGCCATACAATTGCATGATATACCGGTTCCCCAGTATTTTTATCCCATACGATTGTAGTTTCCCGCTGATTCGTAATTCCAATTGCCGCAATATCTTCTGCAGAAGCCCCAATTTTCTGCATTGCCTCAACTGCAACCCCTAATTGTGTAGACCAAATTTCATTTGCATCATGTTCTACCCAACCCGGTTTCGGAAAATACTGTGTAAATTCTTTCTGTGCTATACTACACATTTCTCCTTTTTCATTAAAAAGAATACACCTATTACTTGTTGTTCCGGCATCCAGTGCCATAACGTATTTTCCCATTGTAAAATTCTCCTCCAACATTATTTTCTTCTGATATTTATATTACATTTGCATTTTCCTTGTAACTTCTACTTGTAAACGTTATAATACATTCACAGAGTAATCCATATTATTATAACAGAAATAACTTACAGAAAGGAACTAAAACTATGCGCATCTGGTTTAAACTATTCAAGGACAATCACCTTTTAAAAGATACTGTTATTACCGATGACAGTGACGATACACGAACTCATAAAATTTTTCGTGCTTTAGAAGAAGTCTGCTATGAGTTTGACTTAAGTAAACCTCTTTGGTTAGATTCTACTATATCCGAATTCAAACGTCATTCCAAAGCACGTTTCTATCAGGATAACTTTGTAGATGATATCGACTTTGATTTTCTGGAAATTCATGTAATTGAAGAGTAGGTATAGCAAATACTATACCTACTTCTTGCTTCGCTGCCGATTCACTTCATACATTAAAAGTGTGGCTGCTATTGCCGCATTTAAAGATTCTACTTTCCCTTCCATAGGAATTCGTATATATTCATCTGCATATTCTGCAATTTTATCCGACAACCCATTTCCTTCATTTCCAATTAAAAATCCACAAGGCTCGGTATAATCTGGCTCTGCGTATGATTTCTTTCCTTTTAAATGGGCTGCATACAGAGAAACTCCTTGTTTTTTCAAGTCTTGCAAAGTATCTTCTAAGGATTCTGTAACATAAAACGGTACTCGGTAAAGAGAGCCCATGGTAGAACGAATGGTTTTGGGATGGAAAACATCTACGGTGGTCTTATTCATTAAAATTCCCGTAACTCCTGCTCCTTCTCCGGTACGAATCATTGTTCCAAGATTTCCCGGGTCTTGAATACTTTCTAATATTAATAAATGGGTTGGTTTTTCCTGACTTCCCAGCAAATCCTCCAAGGTATATTCCGGCATTTTTACAATTGCCAAAATTCCCTGTGGTGTCTGGGTATCACTAATCATTTTAAACACAGAATCCGCTACTACTTCATAGGAATATTCTCTTAATTTTTCTTCATGCTCTGGCACTTTTAAAAAGGATTCTGAAACATACATTGCCTGTATGTCTTCCTTTTGTGCTTCCATACACATTTTTATTCCTTCTACCACAAAAACCCGCTGTTCATAGCGGGTTTTTGCCTTTTTATTTAACTGGATAACATGCTTCATCTGCTGATTTGCTGCACTTGTTATCATGGTATATTCCTCTTTGATTATATACTTAAGTTCTTGCAGATTTCGTATTCGTATTCAGAAATCTGTTTTTCCATTGCCAATGCTTCATTGATATCATCATCAACAAATTCGCCATGACGATATCCAACGACACGGTTAGACATTCCTTTGCATAATAAGTCAACTGCGTATGCTCCCATAGTAGATGCATATACACGGTCTTTACATGTAGGGCTTCCTCCACGCTGCATATGACCTAAGATTGTAGCTCTTGTTTCCATTCCTGTAGCTGCTTCGATACGCTTTGCCATGCTTGCAGAATGTCCGATTCCTTCTGCATTTACAATGATATAATGTTTCTTTCCATGCTTACGAGCTGCAATAATATCGTCTACAATCTTCTGCTCATCATAATCATATTTTTCCGGAAGAAGAACCTTCTCAGCTCCGTTTGCAAGACCACACCATAATGCAATATATCCTGCGCCACGTCCCATAACTTCAATAATAGAACATCTCTCATGAGAAGTAGAAGTATCACGCACTTTATCAATTGCTTCCATAGCTGTATTTACAGCTGTATCGAATCCGATGGTATATTCTGTACATGCAATGTCCAAGTCAATTGTTCCCGGAAGTCCAATTGTGTTAATTCCAAGGTTTGCAAGTTTCTGAGCTCCCTGGAAAGAACCGTCACCACCAATAACAACCAATCCGTCTATACCATGTTTTTTACAGATTTCAGCACCCTGCTTCTGCACTTCCGGATTTACAAATTCCGGACATCTTGCTGTCTGTAAAATAGTTCCACCACGCTGGATGATATCAGATACATCCTTTGCTTCCATGTCAATAATTTCTTCCTGTAATAATCCTGCGTATCCTCTTTTGATACCTTTTACTTTTAATCCTTTTGCAAGTCCCTGTCTTACAACTGCACGGATTGCTGCGTTCATTCCAGGTGCGTCTCCACCACTGGTAAGTACACCTATTGTCTGGATCTTGTCTGCCATGACATTTCCCTCCTGTATTTCCATATTCTATATTTTACATAGCACTCGAGCAGGCATCCGTCTGTTCGTTGTGCCAGATGCATACTGTTGCTGTTTTCTTTATGCATCTGTGTGCATAAATATCAATCTATTACATTCTAATATCTTTTTTACTGTTTTTCAATGCTCTTTTCTACAACTTTTACGTTATTTTCACCCAAAAAGTTAGTTAAATTGTTCACAATCTCTGAAGAAACCCCAATATTTTGGCTTGGCGGAAGTCTTTTTATCAATTTTGCACCAGAAATATAAATTACAACACTGTCACTTCCGTCACTATTTTTCATCATTTGAAACAATTTTTCTTCCTTATCTTCATAGTCTGTTTTGGTTTCAAACTGAAGCCACAGTTCTTTTTTGGTTTCATCAAAGGAATAGATTTTTTCACAAATCAATTTTCCGTTTTTTTCTTCTTCTGTGGACACTCTCCCTCGAATAAATACCTTATCGTCCACATTTAACAGTCGGCTGTTTTTTTCATAATCTTTGGGAAAAATGATTACTTCCAAGGTTCCCACTAAATCTTCCAGTGTAATAAATGCCATTGTTTTATTATTCTTTGTATATTTTATGGTTTTATCCACAATCATTCCGCCTACAATTGCCTTTTCTCCATCGTTTACCTTGGTCTGTCCTGTTTCTTCATCTAAAAGGAAATCTGTGGTAACTCTGGAAATATTTCTTCTCCACTTCTCCTCATATTCCTCTAGCGGATGTCCACTGATATAAACTCCCAGAACTTCTTTTTCAAAGCCAAGATACATTTCCTTGGAATACTCTCCCACATCCGGGAAAGATACCTGATATTCCTTTTTCTCTTCCTCTGATACCAGGTCAAACAGACTCATCTGGCCTTCCCAGGCGTTTTTA
>ERZ1034984.590-NODE-590-length-40045-cov-35.941860_pt1 | contig 40045 bp, 54 predicted proteins | sample MGYA00520589_ERZ1034984 | MGnify/ENA primary metagenome ERZ1034984 (study PRJEB33766, sample SAMN09781790) | gut metagenome | biome: gut microbiome | host: Homo sapiens | place: Madagascar | study: EMG produced TPA metagenomics assembly of the PRJNA485056 data... | reverse complement strand
GGCAGTCGCCCGCCTTCACCGTGTAGCTCGTGACCTCCGGCGCGGTCGACGAATCGCGGTCGGATTCAGTGACGCTCGCCGAACTGTCGGAGTTTATCGTGACCTTCTTCGTGCCGTAGGCGCGGAACTGCTTCAGCGAGATTCTGACCTTGACGTCGAAGCCCTCGCCCGCGTCCTCGATGATCTGGTAGTCTTCGAGCGAGACGGTCAGGTTCGTGAAGAAGAGCGGCGAGCCGTTCGGGAGCTGTCGGTTGACGATCCACTGAAACGACTTCTTGCCGGTCTTCAGCTTCTCGAAAAGCCCGAGGTAGTAATCCGCCGCTCTGGAATCCGGCGCGAAATTATAGCTCGCCTGCGGCAGGAGGAGGTCGAACGAGACCTCAGACAGTCCTGCGTCGCGCAGAGTGTTTATCTCGACGCCGCTTATCAGGTTCAGCGTCTTGTTCTGGTTTTTGATCTTTATCGTGATCTTCTCGGGGACGACCGGGACGCGCTCGTCTCCGAAGTACATCGAGTACATCAGTTATGCACCCCCTCAGCCGAAATGTCAAGCCGCTCGGCGAAGCTGTCCGCCCACGCGTTCATGATTCCGTCGACGTCCATGTCGCTTGAGATGTGGTTTTCGTTGTGCTGTTCGATGCGGATTTCAGCCGTCGTGAAGCGGTTGATGACCTCGCGCTCGGCTATGTCGCGGAGGTATTTCAGGTCCTCGGAGGAGATGTCGAGCGCGTCAGCCGTCGCGGCTGTGCTTTCGGCGATGTCCCCGGTGTTGTTCCAGATGCCTTCCATGTCGCGCTCGAAGTCAAGCGTATCGCCGAAACCGAAACCGTTTTCGAGGTTCTGACCGAAGCTGTACCCGGCGTCCCACGCGCCGGAATAGGTCATGCGGTAGTTGATCGTCGGGGCTTCGCGGCTGAGGGTTATCGCCTTGTCGTTCTTGCCCCACGCGAGGACATTGTCCTGTAGGTCAGAAAGCCCGCTCGTCCAGTCAGTGCCGAATATCGCGTCGATTATCTTTGTGACGACCTTGCCGAGCGAGAGAAACCAGCTAATGATGTTGCCGAGCAGATTCTTGACTCCGTCGCCTAAGTTGTCGAAACCGCCCTTGCAGACGTTCAGGATGAATTCAATGAGTGGAATGAACGGTTCGACGAATATCGTCCATACCATCTGCAAAAGTCCGTTCAGAAGCCCGATGACGATATTCACGACCGCCGCGCACAGTGCCGAGACCGCGCCGAAGATGACTCCGGTCGCCGAGATCGACGTGCCCGCGACCTGATTTATCAGCTTGACAACCAGAATGACAGCGGTGATGACCGCGAGTATCGCGACGACAATCCACGTCAGCGGGCAGGCGAGAAGCGCGCCGTTGAGAATGAACTGCGCGACCGCCGCCGCCTTCGTCGCGACCTGATACGCCACCACAGCCGCGGCGACGCTGAACAGTATCGGCGCGATGAAATCCCAGTTCGCGGCAATCGCGTTTCCGATGTCGAGCAGCACCGACGCGATCTGCAAGAGTCCGCCGAGGACGCCGATCAAGAACGCCGTTCCGTTTGCCGCGCTGTTCATCACGCTTTCGATCTGCGTCCAGTGTGATTCGAGATATTCGACGATCCGCAAAACGACCGGGTAGAGCTGCTTTCCGACGCTGTCCATCAGCGCGTTGAAGCGGTTCTGAAGCCGGATTATCCGCCCTTCCGGCGTATTGCTCATCGTGTCGTAGAGGTTCGCCCACGACTCGTTTATGATCTCGTCGAGAACTAACGCCTTCTGCATATCCGTGCCGTTTTCGATAATCTTCTTCTGGACGTCGGTCAATGTGAAGCCCTTCTTCGCGAGTCCGTCATAAGTTCCGTTCAGAGCCTTGCCGAGCTGTGTCGCGAGGTCGACCATCTGCGAGTCGTCGAGTGCGCCGCCGCCCGTCATACCGATGGCGTAGTTCGCGAGCGTTCCCATCATCGAGCTTATCGCCGCCGGGTCGGAGATATAGGTCGCGAGTTCAGCCGCTCCGGCGAGCATATTTCCCTCGTCGTAGATGCCGCGCGACTCGATGCCCGCGGCGGTCGATTGCAGTGCCGAATATGTGTTCGCACCGCCGCCCGAGTTCGCGAGAACCGCGCGCAGCTGTGTGTCGCTACGAGAGCCGTTGTCGAACTCGGTGAGCGCGTTCTTCGCGAGATTAAAAAGCCCGCTGACTCCGCGCGAGACGGCGTAGAGCGAGACGAAATTCCTTATCCGGTCGCCCATCGAAGCCGCGCTGAGAGTTCCGCGCTCAAGGTCGGCGTTGAGCTTCTGCTGTGCCGTGTCGGCGTCGCGGATTGATTTCTCGATGGCGTCGAAGGCAGTCCCGGCTTTCGCCAGCTCCTCGCGCGCCGCCTTGATCGCCGCGACGTCGACCGCCTTCTTCGAAGCGTCCTGCATCGACTCGAAGGTGTTCAGGACAAGCTCAAGCGCGTGATGAATGCTCTTAAGCGGGCTTGTCACGCCGTCATAGAGCGCGATTGCCGTTTTTATGGTCGCCATGTTTCAAGCCCCCTTTATCGTTTTCGTTCAAGCTCCTGCCGCTTCTCCTTCTCCGCCTCGACTCTGACGTTGATCGCGGCGATGATGAACGCCCGCTCACGCCTCGGAAGCGACAGGAATTCGTGCGGCAGGATGTGCAGTTCGTGAAGACAATAGTAAGCGATATTCGCTTCACTGTCGTCTTCCTTTATGAGTTTTTTGCGGCTTCAACCTCGTCGTCAAGAAGCGTGTCGAAGCCGCATATCTCCTGAACCTTTGCGATGCAGTCGACGTATTCGCCGGGCGTCAGCATGGTTTTCAGAAGGTCTTCGGCACACTTCACGTGATAGCTGTTCTGAAGCTCGGCGTCACTCAGGTTCGGGTAGACGATGCAGGCGGCGGCGAGCTTCGCGAGGTAAAGATTGTAGTCGACCTCGTTCTGATAGAGGTTCTTCTTGCCGGGAGTCTGAACGCGCTTCGTACAGCTCCGGCGGAGCTCCTCGTCGTGCGCGCCCGAGATCGGCTGTAAAGTCCACTCGACCGGCTTGCCGTCGGCGACGAATCGCTTTGAGACTACGTGTTTTATTGATTCAGCGGGAATCGCGTTTTCGGAAAGAAATGCGGTTAATGACATGGCTGTGCTCCTTTATTAAAATTTACATTTTTCGCTTGAATCTGCATATAATAGTATGGTAGAATGGTATTGTACAAGATGATGTACAACAGGAGGTAATTGAAGATGCTTGCCGCAAATTATTCAACCATACGTGAAAATCTGAAAGACTACTGCGACCGCGTTGTCGACGACAACGAAACCGTCATCGTGACCCGCAGGAACGAGAAGAATGTCGTCATCATCAGCCTTTCCGAGTGGAACGAGCTTCAGAAGAGACTTCGCAACGCCGAATACCTCGCGGGTATCGACCGCTCAATCGCCGACTACAAAGCCGGACACGTGATAACGAAGACGCTCGACGAGCTGAAGGCAATGGAAGATGAATAACATCTCATTCACGCCGCGCGGGTGGGACGATTACACCTACTGGCAGACGCAGGATAAAAAGACTCTGAAACGTCTGAACGCGCTGCTCGAAGACATCGTCCGGAACAAGTTCACGGGACTCGGAAAGCCCGAACCGCTGAAACACCGCGACGGATGCTGGTCAAGGCGTATCGACGACGCGAACCGGATCGTTTATCAGATAACGTCTGAAAGCGACATTGTTGTCTTCGCCTGCCGCGGGCATTACGAAGACTGACACAAAATCGAAAGGGACGGAAATCCGCCCCTTGTTTTTATCTCATTCCGGCAAGCTCGGTGAACTCCTCGGGCATATCCCAGAAGTCGAACGTCCCCGAAAGGTCCTCCTCGAGAATGCCGTCGCCCGCCTGAAACTTCGCGAGCGTGAACTTCTCGCAGAGGCAGTCATGGAGAATGATCGTCTGCCGACCGACTGCCGAGGTCGGGTCTTCGTTCGAGGTCTGAATCTCGAATGTCGGCATGACTCCGGTCTTCTGGTAGGTGTCGGCGATTTTGCGGAAGACCGATGTGTTGTAGTGCGCCTTGCCGCTCCACGTGCCTTTACCTCCGGTCGCCTTGTGCCCGAGTCCGACTCTGCCGAGAACCTTCACGTCGGTGATCGTCACGGCATAGGACGAGTCGAACTCGGTCATCGACATGAGATTATATCGGTTGCCGTCAATCGTCACGTAGCAGTCGGCGAGACTGCCGCAGACGGCGTCTTTCGCGTTCATTGTGGTGTTCATTCTAAACCTCCTTATTCAACGTAGACGGTCATGTAGAGCTGTTCCATAGCGTTTACCGGGGTGACGCGGCTCGTCACGACGACCGACTTCTTCGTTTCGCCCGGAGCGACCGTCACGTTCTGCGGGTCGAAATCCTCGATAGCCCGGATGGATTCGAGCTGACGATGATGCGTCACAATATCGTTCCAGAGCGAAACGCGTCCCGCGGCGTCATTCGGCATCTTGCCGACGTACTTCTTGCCGAAGAGGACGGCAATGTCGTTCGCGATCTGGTCGAGGACACGGACAGTCTGGTTCGACGCGAAATCCTCCGACTTCTCGTCGGTGAAGCTCACGAAGCTGTTGATGTCGGTCAGCACGCAGACGTCATCGTCTACGCGGTGGAGCATGAACGCCCCCTCTTTGATTCCGGCTTCGAGCGCAGACTGCGTGTAATCCGTATCGACGTCATATTCGCCGTCGTAGGTCAGGTTCGTCGCCGACTTGTTGACCGCCGTTCCGGCAATAACTCCGGTGACCCACGGGATGAGGTCAGCCGACGTCTTGTTCGACGCGAGTCCGTTCTTGACGCTCACGACGCCCTCATGGTCGGCGAGCTTATTGAAGCAGACGACCTGAAACTTCTTGCCGACCTCATCGCGCATACGCTTGACGAAGTTGACGAAAAGCGTCTTGACACTGTCTGTGGTCGACGTACAGCCCATCGCGTTGAACGAATAGGACTCCGCCTGATCGAGATAGGTCTGATACGCAGTGTCGCCCACAGTGCCGTCCGTACCGCCTGTGAAGGGCGTTCCGGCAGTCGCGGCGAGGGTTGCCGACGACTTCCACTCGACGAAATCGTTCGCCTTCAGACCGCTCATGGCGGCGACCGCCTTCTGGCTGTCGACGAGAGTCGTTCCGAGATAGGTCGAGACGTCGAAGAGCGGCTTCTGCTCGGTCGAGTTCTCGTTTGCCGTGATAACCGTCTTCAGCGAGTTTCCGCGCGCGCCCGAGTATTTCGCCGTCGCGTAGGTATTCGACGACTTGACGCCCGAGCTGTTCAGGCGGAAGAAATAGACCTTTCTCGCGTGGAGGAAAATCTCGCGGATCGGCTTCAGCTCGTCCGCCTGATAGAGATAGCCGAAAATCTTCAGGCTGTTCTTCGCGAACTCCTCCTGAGTGACCGCGAAAATCTTCAGCTCCTCGCCCCAGTCGAGCGAGAGCGGAATCGTCGCTATGCCGCGCTCAGAGAGTGCCGCGCTTGCCTTCTTTGCCGAAACGAAATTGATGTACGTTCCGGGAAGAATCTTGTTCTGAGAGGTGAAAATACCGCCTCCGAGTGCCATTTAACACCATTCCTTTCATTCTGTGCCGACCGATATGTCGGCGTCATTCATCTTTTCGTCCGATACCTCACGTCTTATTGTGTGGTCAAAGTCGACGAAGAAGTGCAGGATTCCGCCTTCAATCTGCCAGCTCTTGTTAGTTCCGTGAAGCAGATCGCCATCCGGCAGGGTGATGAACTCGAGTAGCCAGACGAGCTTTTCGGCGACCTCGCACATTATCGCGTTGTCGCGCTCGTCCTCGGGAAAGAACATCACGTCGAGCGGATTGCGGCTCTGAAAGCGATTCCGCCCGAGCGGCGAGATGTCGGGCTTCAGGACGGAGACGAAGAAGCAAGGGAGTTTCAGCCCCTGCTTCACGTCGTTCTGGTAGACCCGGCATCTGAATTCCCCGGCGAGCTTCTTCGAAACGCCTTTGATTATGTCATTTAACATCAAATGCCTCCTGCGGGGTGCCCCCGCGGGCATAGTCAAGGTCAGTTTGTTCGTCGCCGTTAGTTTCAGGCTTATCAAACATAAACATCATTTAACATTGAACGCCTCCTCGATAGCTTTGTCAAGCTCGGCTTCGAGCATCTTCGGCGCGAGCGTCATGAGTTCCTTTTCCGAGATCGTCAGCATGAACTTGCCCTTGACCCAGCTCGCTTTGAGCGATTTTCCGAGCGCCGGGATGTACCGCCCGGGAGTCTGGCGGTGACCGTACTCGACGTAGGACGCGTAGTAGAGGTCGTTGACGACCGTGATAATGTACTGCTCGCCCGACTTCGCGACCGGGAGAACCTGCCACGCGCGGCGCAATGCTCCGCCCTGATAACCGTCCCAGTAGCTCATTATCCGGGCATAGCGTTCGCCGTCCTTTGTAAATATCTCACGTGTCCGGCGGACTTCGCGCTTATACTCGACAATGCCGTTTCCGGCTCGCTGACGAACAGTCTGAGAAGAACGCCCCTCAACCTTGACCGTGAGCTGCTTCCCCTCAAAATCCTTGCTCAGATTCGGCTTGACTCCGACCGGAGTCAGTTTCACGACCTTCGCGAGCAGAATCTGCGCGAGCTTGTCAGCCATTTTACGGCAGGTATCGTCGAAATCGACCTCTTCAAGCTTTTTAATCTTCTCGTCGAGCCGCTTCAACTCCCCGAAATCGCACCTGCCCCAGTTCACGCGAACCTCGCCGCCTTTTCGAGGAAGATTTCCTGATGGTCGTGAAAGACTCCCGGCTCGCCCGACGAGACGTACTCGAACACGCGGTTCAGACCGCCGTTTCTGGTCACGACAATCCTGCTCCCCGCGGGAATCTCAATGTCAGGCGTCAGGAAGAGCTTGACAATCTGCCCGGCGGTCGCGACCGGATCGCCCGACGCCTGAGTCAGCGTCCCGAAAGACAGCTTACAGGGCTGATCTTCGACGAGAAGCGTCTCGGTGAAGTCGGTCAGCCCTGATTCGTCGGTCTTCTCGGCTCGCACATAGACCGCGCATCTGTCCGTCCAGAGCAATGACAATGCTTTTCTGACGCTCACCATACGAGCCTCCGGTATTTATAGACGTCGGCGTTCGGAAGAGCCATCAGCCACGCGCAAAGCTCGTCGAAACGCTCCTCCGGAGTTTTGTTGCCGTCAGCGAACGTGACATTCGTGTCGCCCTCCTGAATCGCCTTGACCGCCGCCGAGTAGTCGAAGCCGTCGAGGTCGCCCGACGACTTCCGGAGCTTCAAGTACTCTCCGGCGACCATCCGGACGGCGGCTTGCGTCAGTCCGTCCGGAATCGCCGGAAGATTCGTGAGGTTCCTTATTTTCTCGGTGACGTTCGCGATCAGGAAGACGATCAGCGGATTGTCAGGCGGGACAGCGAAGCCGAAAGCCGCGAGAAGAGCCGTTACCTGCTCGTTCATCACGATACCGTGATCTCGTACCAGCCCTTGGTCTTGGGGCTGTCGCCGGACGCGGGAGTGACCTTCAGGTAGCCGAGACCCGACTTCGTGTAGTAGTCCTTGCCCGCGGTGACCGAAGTGTCCTCGGACACTGCCGCGGTTCCGGTGAAGATCATGACCGCCTTCGTCTCGTTGGTCATCGCCGCGAAGTAGTACTTTCGGGTGAAAATCGTGTTCTTTCGGGTGTTGCCGTCGCGCTCCTGCTCGATCTCAGTGCCCTTCTTGTTGAAGAGCGTGACTGCCTTCTTGGTCGCGATGGTGACCTTGCCGGTGTCGGCGTCCTTCTTGGCGTAGATATTGATTCCGCCGACAGTTCCGACGTAGCCGTTCTTGGCGAAAGCCTCGACGTATTTGAGATCGTCCTTCAGAGCCTTGCGAACCTTCGCCATGTCGGCGGGATTGACGAAGCCGAAGATTCCGGCGTCCTCAAGGTTTTCAAGGTTCATCATAGCCGCGGCGTCGACGAAAGCGTCAAAGCCGAGCGAAGAAGTGACGAACGCCATTTTAGCCGACTTGTAAGCGGCGTAAATATCGGCGTTTTCGGTGTTGAAGATGTCCGTTCCGGCAAAGCCCATGCCTGTCGTGACGATCATCGGGTCGGTCATAGCCTCCTCGTCGTAGTAGTCGAAGCGGTTCTGAGCGAGGAGAATCGTGTACTCCTTCTCGGTAAAGGACGCTTCAATCGACTTGGTGTTGCCCTGACCCTTGGTCAGCTTCTCAGTTCCGGAAGTCGCTTTGTAGACGTGAATCTTCCGGGTCATGCCCGCCGTTCCGGTCAGGGAGTTGTCGACGGTGCAGAACTGCTGAAGATCGAGGTGCGAGTTGTACTGGTCTTCGACCTCGTTCGAAAGGAAAAAGTTGCTGTAGGTAGTGTTTGCCATAATAATTAACCTCCGTAAAGTGTTTTGTAGTCTTCGGGATGCTTGGTCGCGAACTCATAGCGTTCGGTCGGGCTCATCGCGCGGAGCTTTTCGAGCGTCATTCCGCCCGCTCCGTTGTCACCCTTCTCGCCGGGCTTCGCGCCATTCATGCCGTATTTACCCGGTTTCTCAAAGAGAAATCCGGTGTCAGCACCTTCGACCAGACGCTTGATCTCGGCGTCGAGTCCCTTGACGCTTCCGTCGTCAGCAAGCTCGGCTTTCGCGAGGAATTCAGCCATCAGCGCGCGCGCCGCGGTGTTGTTCTTCGCGCCCGCCGATTTAAGCGCGAGCTCGACGGCGTTGCCGACCCTGAGCGACTTCATTTCGGCTTCGTGGGTCTTCTTCTGCTTGTCGTTCTCGGTCTGAAGCGCGGTTATCTGAGCCTTGAGCGCGTCGATGTCTCCAGTAGACTTTTTGAGTGATTCAAGCTGACCGTCGCGCTCCTTAATGGTATTGCGAGCCGTCGCGAGTTCGGTGTTGATCTCGTTGAAGCGCGACTTCGGCACGAACGAGCCGTTCAGGCTCTCCATGATCTGATTCGCGACAGTCTCCGAGATTCCGAGTTTGATGAGTTCTTCCTTGTTCATGATGGTATCCTTTCTTTTGATTACCTTTTTTACCGCGGGTGAGGTCCGCGAAATCAAACTTCGACGCTTTCTGTTTACCGCCCATAAGCTCGAAAACGGCGATAAAAAAGCACTGTGCGAGCGGGTCGCATAGTGCTAAGGTTTTGATTTTAGTCGCAAGTTGTAAGCAAGTTACACGCAAGTTAATGCTGAGTTTGCGTTAGTTTATCGCTTAGTTTCGGCGTTGGAGGGCTTAACGCTGATTGTCAGCGTTAAAAAGCACGATACGATTGTACCGTGCTTCAGGTGTTAAGTTTTACTGCCATTGCTCCCATGCCCACTTTTTCGTTTTCTCGAAGGCTTCGGCGACTTCTTTCGGCGCGCCTTCAATACTACCGTTGTGGCTCTCAAGGTACGGCTCGCAAATATCCATTGCCTTTTGGATCTCCTCTGGATAGCGAAGTATAACCATTACCGTTTTCGCCTCCTCTTCATCGTGTAATATTCTGCTTCAACCTCGTCATATCGCTCACGCTCGAATTGAAGTTTGGCATACTGGCTTATATCACCAATATTGTCATAAGTAATTCCGAACTTTTCGATATTCTTTTTGCATTTTTTGCAAAGAGCTTTGATATACTCGCCGCGGTTATCAGTCGTGATTTTCCATCCGGCTGTACGGAACTTCTCGGCTTGCTTCATATGCCACATCTCATGAAGTTCAACTGTGCTTTCGCCACCAGTAGACTCTCTGATTTGCGGCTCTGTGATGCGCGTCATATAGTATACCGTATTTTCAACCGGGTCATACCTTCCAAGTACATCCGGCATTTCATCCTCGCTGACGACGATAATCTTCGGCTTCGACGAGATGCCCCATTCTTCACGCGCCTTATCGGTGTTGTGCTTTATCTCATGCAACGCCTTCGGCTTGATCGCCGCCTTATCGGATATGTAAACCTCGTCGTCGTAGCTTTCGACACGACGAACCGCGATCTTCTGATCGGAGCGGATGTTGAACTCCGCCGACGCGCCGCGGGTGACCGGGCGATATAACTGTTCAGCACTACTATTATACACTGTTTTTTCCGTTTTGTCAACCCCTTCGTCAACAAATTTTCCTTTCCACTCATCAAAACTCATGTTCCCCGGCACTTCATACTGCTTTCCCTCGGCGTCTCTGGCGAGCCGCGTCCCCTTGTACTCGTCCGGAATCGCGGGCGCGGTCGTGCATCGGCAGTTCGGATGCCACGGCGGAACGGTTTCACCCGGCGCGAAATCGGTCATGCGAATGACCTTTCCGTCGAAGCTCCCGCAGAGGTCGCAGGTGTGCGAATCGAGTGTCCCGACGATTTCAACCATGTCGACGTTGATGTCCTTGTAGCACTGCTTCGTCGACTGCATCGCGAAATACGCCGTCTCGGTGTTGACGAGCCGCCCCGCCTTGTACTTCGAGACACTGAATTCCTTCTGAATCTCTTTGGTCAGTTTTCCTGGCGCGTCACCCCGGATAAGTCCCTTGATCAGGCTCTTGCGGACCGACTCGACAAGGTTTTCCTTCATCGTCCAGCATCGGTCGCGGAAGGTCCGGTCGTCGGTCGACCACGGATTCGAGATGAACGTGTCAAGCTTTTTCTCATCGAGCGCGGTAATGTCGAAGGCGATTCCGACGCCTTTCTGAACCTCGTAGGCGGTTCTGAGATAGGTTTCGCCTGCGACCTGCCGCAGGTGCTTGTCGAGCTTCCCGACCTGTTCTGCGTGAAGCCGCTCGATCTGCTGTTGAATCTTGACCTTGACCGCCTCAAGCCGCGAGATGTGGAACTTCGCCGACGCGTTTTCGAGCTTCTTCATCCAGTCAGGTTCAAGACCGTGATCCTCGCCGACTTTGATGTATTTCTCCACATCCCAGTGGAATTCGTCGAGCTCATTCTTAGTGAGGAGCTTCTTCGCGTCGGCGAGCGTCAGATTGTTGTTCTTCGCGAGCCGCAAGTACCAGCTTTCAAGCTCCTTCAGCGTCTCGCGCATTGCCTCATCGTATATCTCGTCAAGCCCGGCTGTCAGCTCCTCAGCGCGTTTATGAGCGGCTTCTTCGAGAATCAGAGCGCGACCGCGCCAGTACTCAGCGTTTTTCATGGTCTACAAAATCGCCGGAATACTCGCCTGCCTGCGCGTTCTCGGCTTCGAGCCGCGAAAGCTCGGTCTCGACGTCGGTCACCCACGGATGCTGTTCGACGATGGTTTCGTTCGACAGGATTCCGACCGACTTCTGGCAGTTCTCGATAGATTCCGTCTCGTTGATGAGCATATCGCGGTTGAAAACGATCGTCACCGTGTCATTGAAAACGCCCTTCCGACTGTTCGCGAGGTGGACGTTGACGAACCAAAGAAGCTCCTCAAACGCCGCCTGAAACTCGACCTCCATTCCGTTCGCGTCAAGGTCAATATCGGAATACATCGACTGAATATTCATCTGATTCGGATTCCCGGCGAGCTTGTCGCTCTTCGCGTCGTAGCCGCGGGCGTTCTCGATCAGCGACTTCTTCATGAGTTCGAGAATTGACTTGTAATTTTCCGAGTTGACCTCGACCGAAAGCGTATCAAGCCCGCCGTCGTCCCTGACTTTGACCGCGCCGAAGGTCGACAGGTTCTTCCGGAACTCGCCGAGATTTTCGCCGTCGTAGTTCTTCAGGACGAGAATCGTATTTCTTGCGTCCTCCTGCATACCGTTCATGTAATCCGACAGCATCAGGTTGATTCCGTCCTGAAGCGTCCTGCACCGGCAGATCAGCGGGATTTCCTGCTTGTTGTACTTGAAGGGAATCAAGGGAATCCGTTGCCAGTTGAAGCCGTTTTCGCCGTCGCTGAGGTAGTTTTCGTGTTCACCCGCCTCAACGTCGGGAATCAGCGTGTCGTTCTGGTAGATGTATCTGTAAAGTCCGTCCGGCTTGAACAGCTCGACGTGATCGACGAGCTTCCGCTGTAATCCATCGTAGACCTCGACGCTGTAGAAGCGCGCGGCGCAGTCGAGGACCGTGTGATCGTCATCCGCCCAGAACGGCAGAATGTCCTCGGCGGGAAAATGCCTGAACCTCAGTCCGCCGTCATAGTACGGAAATATCCACGCGATACCGCCGCACAAAGCGTCCTCGCAGACGTACTTGAGAAGCCTGTGAAATCGTTTGTTGAATATCTCGCCGAGCGCGTCGGCGTAAGCCTTGTTCTGACAGTTGATCGTGAACGGCTTGCCGAGGAGGTAATTCGTCTTCTGGTCGACCATCAGCGCGAACTGATTGTCGACGACCTTGTTGTTCGGCAGATTTTCGACGGTCTGAAGCTGACCGTCCTCGCCGATCATCGTCCGCTGACGCGTCAGAATATTGTGCTGTCCGGCGTAGTAGCGGCTGCCCAGAATCTGATGCGCGCGCTTCTTGCTGGCGAGCCAGTCCTTTATCTCGGCGGCGAAGAACCTGCTCTCGGTCATGCCGCCCCCGCCCGAAAGAATCAGGCGGTTTATTCGTTTCATCTCTGGATTTTCAAACATACTGAATACCTGCTTTTTAATTTAATCAAAGCTGAACGTTGAGCCTTTACCGAGCTTTTCGGCGATTCCTGTAACCGCGTCCGGCGCGTCGTCGTGAGCGTTTTTGCCTTCCTTCTGGTAGCGCGTCATGGCGTCGTAAAACTCCGGGAAGCGGTCGCGCCAGTTTGCCGGGAAGTAGATGTGTTCCATAACCCACGTACTGTTTGAGAGAATCCGCGCGACCTTGTTCTCCGACTGATGGAACGGACGGATGACGCACCTATTCGAGCGGAATTTCTCGCGAAGCTCGCGCTCGACGTTCCGGGCGAAACCGCGTCCGCCGTTGTTCGACTCGATGTCAGCTACATTCACATTACCGTTGAATAACATCCTTGCTGTGGCAGGCTCGGTAATTTCCATCGCGTCCTTCGTGTAAAGCACGTCAAGCACATAAGCCTCGCCGTGATAAACGCCGTAGTTGATCGAGCAGAGATAATCCGAACCGGTGTCGGCAGTGTCGGTATAGTTGGCGATCCGGTCGAAGCTCTTCGGCAGTGCGTCGTAGGTCTTGAAGCCCGAATATAACCGCCCTTTCGTGTCGATCGGCTCTTGCTGATAGTTCGCTGAGGCGATCTCAGAGCCCATCAGGCGCGTTTTGCTGATGTATGACTCATAAGAGAGTATCTCTGAACAAAGCATTGTCTCGCCGCCCAGAAACGCCTTGTAGACGATTACGCGCGGCGGCTGTCCGATCGAGGTGTAATGAGAAATGACCCTCCCGGCAAGGTCTTCGCTGTGCCAGCGGGTCATGACTATGATAATTTTGCCGCCCTCCTCGAGACGCGATAGCATGGTATCAGTGAACCACGTCCAGTGCGCTTCAAGAAGCGCGGCGTTGTTCGCTTCAAGCGCGGACTTTATGAGGTCATCAATAACGAGAAGCGACGCGCCGAATCCGGTCGCCGTTCCGGTCGGTGAGGTCGCAAGGTAGTTGTTGTAGCCGTTCGAGAGCGACCACATATTCATCGCGCCATCTCCGCGCCTGATCGTGATTCCGGGGAAAATGTCGCTCCAGATTATCCGGTCGGCGTCTGCCTTGACCTCGGAGATCGTGTTGCGGACGTTCTTCGAGAAGTTCGTCGAAAGCGTCTCGTTGTATGAGCCGGTCATCACTTTCAAAGTCTGGTCGCGACCAAGAGCCCACTCGACGAAGCAGCTTATCGTCCGCGACTTGCCGTGCCGCGGCGGCATATTGACGACGAGAACCCGCTCGTCGGAAAAATAAAACTCCTGCAACTGATTGCAGAAGTCGACGAGAAACTTCCTGTCGTCCGTGTAGAAATCCGGTGCTTTGAGCTTGCAGTAGAAAAAGAAGTCGCGTCTCGCAAGCTCGCACATAGCCCCGCGGCGGATGTCAGCCGGAATCATTTTATAAGCCGCCGGAGCTCATCAGTAGTCAGCCCAGCGAACGGATTTGTCCGGACTTCACCCGAAAGCGTGACCTGTTCCGGCGGCTTGAACCCGGCTCGGTCGAGGAATTCCTTAGCCGCCGAGATGCGGTCCTTGTCCTGCGACTCGGGATTTTGCAGAATCTCATGCAGGACGTCGAGCGCCTCCTTAGCGTGATAAACGAATTCCTCCTGAATGTCTTTTACGAAAGCGGCTTTCCGCTCGCTGAGATATGCCTGAACTTCAGTCGTTTTCAAGAGATCGTGAGCCTGCTGTCCGGCTGTCTTCGGACTGTAGCCGGCGTTCTTTGCCGCCTGAGTAGCGTTCTTGCATCCTGTGCGGACGTATTCGTCTACGAATAGCTTTTTCTGTTCTGTGAGCAATTTCTGCCGCCTTCCTTTCTTGCAAATTTACTTCTTCACTCTTCACTTTTACTTTTTACTTCGAGCGAAGCGAGTCGTGTCCGCCCCCACCACTGCGATATACGGCGCGTGTTTACCCTTTACCCTGTTTCTATGCCGCGAAGGAGTGTACGCGCATAGTAAATCGGAAGACTACTTCCGCAGTCTCCCGATGATACCATTATAGCACAGATGATGTGACATTTGTGACAAGTTTCAGTTCTGGCGCAAAAATCTGTTGCAACGCTGTCTGACGGTCGTCGCGGTATTTCCTCCGCCGACTCTGATTGCGACCGCCGTCCAGCTGAGATTGTCGACGAACCGCGCCGTCAGAATCTGCCGTGTCAGGCTGTCCTCGACGCCGGAGATGTAATTCATCAGACGCAGAAGCTCTTTCTCCTCGCGGCAGATTTTGTCGTAGATCAGCGACTTCAGGCTCGCTATCTCGACCGCGAGTGCCGTCCGGTCAGTCGGTGTGCCTGAACCCCTTCCGCCGCCGTTTGAAGGCGAAGCGGAAGTCGCGGCGGCTTCGAGCTTCGCGAGCCGTTCGCGGTCGGAGTTGATCTCGCGGCGAAGGTAGTAAAGCTGCGAGAGCTCGCGCCGGGTCATGTCTTCGCTCCTTTGGAGAAGCACCATTTGCCACACGTCGGGCAGAACGCTGCATAGTCCGGCGAAAGCGGTCCGCCCATATGGTCGCCGTAGTCTGCCGCGTCCACCTCGAATATACAGCCGCAGTGCCTGCACTCGAAGTGAATCGGTTCGGGCTCTTTGCCGGGCTTGATGATTTTAGTTGCCATTGCTTGCCTCCTTTTCGAGCGGCTTGGAGCGCCACGTCGAGTGGCGGCAAGTTGGGCAGGATGCCCAATACACGGTTTCATTGTACTGACCGTCAATCGCTTCATAATCTCTGCTATCTGCGTCGAAAACACAACCACAGAAAAGACAGGTGAACCGCCGCGTGCCTTTCAGCTCTTTGATTTTCCCCTGCTTGATGATTTTAATTGCCATCGTCTTCCACCTCCTCGAGCCAGTATTCCCTCCGGCAGTCACGGCAATCTTTCGGACCATGGCATTTCTGGCGCGCGTCTATATCGCCCGGACAAATGTTCAGCGCGCCGTTAAACACAATAGCGCGCGGGAACATCTCAATGAACCTTTCCTGCCGGGTCTTGCTCGCGGTTGGTGCATCAGTTGGTGTATCCGCCGCGCAGTTGGTGTTAGCGGTGCCTTTCAGTCTTTCAACCCATCGGTCGAGCTTCCTCACGCTGAACGCCCAGATGACATTCCAATCTGCATCTCCCATCATCACGTCAAGCGTAATCACAACATCGGCGATCTCTTCGAGAAGCTTGTTTTTTGCCGTCTCGGCATCGATCGGCGTCGGATTCGTCCTGGTAATCGCTCTGCGCAGCTTCAGCGCGGCTTGCGAAACCTCGGCTGCCTCCTCCGCGAGCTGGCAGAGGATGTCCTCTTCGCTGAGGTGGTCGCGGATAACCCGCAGTTTGTCAATTTGTGTCATTGTTTAACCTCCATTTCCTCCACGTAAACATAAATCCCGGGACGGTTCGGCACAACGAACTTTTCCGTAATCTCGCAAGCCACCTGTGCGTCGTCCGTCCAGAAGCCCGACCGCGTCATGCAGTCCTTCAAGAGCTTGATCATGTTGTCTGTGTCGGGCTTCGTCGTTTTGTACTTCGGCTCTTTCGTCTTCCCGGCGAAGCACCATTTCGTGAGAAGCCTTACCGCGCCCCTCATCGGTTCAGCCGGGCGAAACCTCGCAAGATTCGCCATGAACGATGCTCTTGCGTTCTTCAAAGCCGTGTCCTCGAAGAAGATCGGCTTGCCGTTTCTGACCGTCACGCGCTTCTCCTGATGCGTCACAGTCGGCGGCGTCATATTCATAAAGAATTCATATTTCAATCAATTCACCTCTTAAAGTAATCTTAAATCAATCAAAATTTCGCAGGTCTTGGGCAGGGGACAAAGTGGTGGTTTTTAACCACTTTGTTCCCCCAAGACCCGGCGACGGAAAGTCAGGGACATCAGGGACAGGGACACACATATATATATAGCTAAAATGTCCCTGTCCCTGAGGACAATTTAGCCTAAAATGTCCCTGAGGACACGAGGGACAAAGTTGCTAAAATGTCCCTCTATTTTCGTCCTACTTCATTGTTGTCGACCCAGAAATCGCCGTGTGCTGTGAGCCTTCTTCTGACGGTTTTTTCGGTCACGCTGAGGTATTCGGCGAGGTCTTTAATTGTGACTGTTCCGTTAATAGTACACGCTTCGAACGCTGTTTCAAGTTCTTCGTCGCGCTTCTTTTTGCGCTCGCCGTTACCTTCTGAGTAGGCGCGTTTCGCGTATTCAATCGTCCCCGGCATCATGCTTTCGGGCTTGACGTCCTTGAGAAGCCCCTCGGAATCCGCCCGGTGAATCGGATAATCGAACCAGACGTTTATAGGTCTGAAGCTTGCGAACTCGCGAAGCGTGCCCTCGATCCGCCATGCCGTCGTTGCCCACATAGTCTTGTCCGCCGCCTCGAACTCGGCGTAGATTTCCGCGCGTTCCGATTCAGGCAGCTTGTCGACAATCGTGACCATCTGCCCCGGCTCACACATCTCGCACTGATTGACCTCGGCGAGCATTCCGAGCTTCTTCAGATGTTCATTCATGATGTGCCGATAGCGTCTCATGACCATATCGCGGCGCATATCCGCCGAAATATCCAGTTCCAGCATATCAATCAGCGCGTCGGGGTCTCTCGCGAACACTCCCGAACCTGACGCGCGATCCATCGACCGCTTCTGCCCCTGCTGACCCTTTGAGTGGTGGTGGCAGTAAATCACGGCGCAGTCGAGCTCGGTCGCGATTTTATCGAAGTTGTTGCAGAACTTCGCCATCTGGTCGGCGGCGTTTTCGTCGCCGGTGATAACCTTATAGATCGGGTCGAGGACGATTGCTATATAGCCGCCTTCCTTTGCCCGGCGTATGAGCTTCGGAGCGAGCACGTCAAGCGGCACAGAGCGTCCGCGGAGGTTCCATATATCGATGTCCCCGACGTGCTCCGGCGACCAGCCAAGGGCGCTGTAGACGTCCCTGAAGCGGTGCAGGCAGGACGCCCGGTCGAGCTCGAGGTTGATATACATGACTTTGCCTTGCGTACACTTGAAGCCTAACCACTCACGCCCCTCGGCAATGGCAATGCAGAGTTCGATCAGAGCGAATGACTTACCAGCTTTGGAAGGACCCGCGAGGAGCATTTTGTGCCCTTGCCGGAGAACGCCGTCGATCAGACACGGGGAGAGATCAGGAAGATTGTCCCATACCTCGGAGAGGTTCATGACGTCCGGAAGATCGTCGTTTACGCCTTCAATCCATTCTTTCCACTCGGCAAAGTCTCGCTTGCCTATACCCGACGCGACGATAAATTGTTTTCTGCCGCCGCGCGTCACGCCGGGCATTCTGGATAGTCGTGATGGGTTTCGGTTCGCTCCGTCCGGATGGAGACCATTCTTTTCGCAGACGTCGAAAAGGTAATCGACACGCTTGCGGTACTCGCTGTAGTCTACGGCGTCTACCCTGACGATGGCGTGCAGAGACTTGCCGCCGGAGTAGACGAGCATCGCGATCGGCAGCTCGAGCTTCCGGAGTATGGCGTTCTGCTTCTCAATCGGCACGCTGTCAGACTCGACGAGCGCGTATCTGTAATCGGTGACATTTTCGTCCTTTACGCCGTTGCCGTCGAGGGGATTAAAGCGTATCCACGCGCCACACTCGGGATTGTAGTCGCCGAGAACCGCGCCTATGTCTCCGTTGCACCTTGACAGCTCTTGTATCAGCTCGCCCGCCGTGCGGTCGCATGAGCCTTTCGACGGCAGGAATTTTCCGTCTTCGTTCTGCCATGAGCTCGTGACGTATCCGACGTTCTCTGTAGATTCAAAAAGCGTTTCAAGGTATCGGATAAGTTCGCCCGCAGGATTCCAGTTGACCGGCTCGGTGATCTCTTCGCCCTGAATCCAGTTCTGATCAATGATTTTCAGATCATCGTCATAGTCGACTTCAATCGTATCGTTCCAGTCGAGGACGTGCCCGCCGACTGCCGGAGACCATCCCTGCTGTACGGCGTACTCGTAGATCGTGCCGCCGGTCACCGGATTCGCCGAGCCGTTGAAGGTTCGCCATTTCTTCTCGCACTCTCCGGCGTGATAGCGCTTCGGATCGCGCCTTGACCACTCGTCCCACGTCTCGACGGGGTATCCTTCGTCTTTAAGTGCCATGCCGACGTTAACCCACTGTTGGTAGTCAAGCCGCGCCGGGTCGATGTGCGCTAAGAGCTCTGAAATATCGTTATCCATTTACAGCCTCCATCCCGGATAGCATATCCGGTATATAGTGTGCCGGAAAAATGTCGTACGGCACTCTCCAGTCGTTGGCGGCTATGCGGTCAATCATGTTCTTAGCGTCCTCAAATCGCCATGTCCCTACATGCAGGAATCCGCGCGATTCGAGGAATCTGATCTGCTTCGGCGTCGTGAGCCCCTCGGCGCGGCGCTTTGACAGGCGGTCTAAGAGCTTTGAAGCCTTTCCGGCGTTCTCAATCTCGTCGGTGAAGATGCCGTACTTCTCGAGGAGCGCAAGCTGCTTCTGCGACGCCGGCGCGGCTTCCCAGCCGAACGACGGGACATAACCGGAGAGGTCTTCCGCCTGAATAGACATTTCGAATTGCAGCGGGTCGACAAGCTTGCGCTTTCGGGTTCTGAGTTCGGCGAGCTGCTTTGCAAGAGCTTCTTCGCGCTGTGCCACGACATCTTCCGCGGCTTGCTTTTCGGCTTCTTCGATGTCCATCATAGCGCCGGACTGCTCGAGGTTTTCTGTCATCCTCTTCGCGACCTCCGGGTTCTCACAGATCAGGTTTGCCGGTCGGCACAGCTCGTGGCGCTCTGTGTGCCACAAAAAGTCGAGTATCAGAAGATCTTTTTTGCCGGGCGAAAGACGGGTTCCGCGTCCGACCATCTGGCAATACAGCCCTCGGACCTTTGTCGGTCTGAGCACCACAACACAGTCAACTGACGGGCAGTCCCAGCCTTCCGTGAGGAGCATTGAGTTGCACAGCACATCGTATTTTCCGTCGTCAAAGTCGCGCAGTATCTCTTCGCGGTCGGGGGAATTTCCGTTGACTTCCGCTGCGCGGAATCCCTTTCCGATGAGGATATCGCGGAAGGTCTGACTGATCTTTACGAGCGGCAGGAATACGACAGTTTTGCGATTCTGGCAGTAGTTTTTCATCTCGTCCGCGATCTGGTACAGATACGGCTCGAGAGCGTTTGCCAGTTCGCCGGGCTTGTAGTCACCGGCTTGTACTCCGACGCCGGAGAGATCGAGCTTTAACGGGATTGTCTGCGCCTTTATCGGGCTCAGGTATCCTTCGCGGATTGCTTTCGGCAGTGTGTACTCGTATGCGAGGGAATCGAAGACACTGCCGAGGTTTTTCATATCGCCTCTGTCCGGCGTCGCAGTGACGCCGAGGAGCTTCGCGCCGGTAAAGTGGTCAATAACGGCTTTGTATGTGTCTGAAATGGCGTGATGGGCTTCGTCAATGATGATGGTATCAAAGTAGTTGGGGGTAAAGTTCGCGAGCCGTTTCTCGCGTCCGAGCGTCTGGACACTGCCGACTACCACGCGAAACCATGAGCCAAGGCAGGATTCTTCGGCTTTCTCGACGGCACAGCCGAGTCCGGTCAATTTACCGATCTTGTCGGCGGCTTGAGTCAGGAGCTCGGCGCGGTGAGCGAGTATCAGAACCCGCTCACCCATCTTTACGCATTCCTCGGTCACGCCGCCGAAGAGGATCGTCTTGCCGCAGTTGTGAGTGATCGTGAAATCGTCGAGCAGATAGCGGTTGTCGCCGTCGACCGTAAAGCCGTAGTAATCGCCTTCGCCCGTGGGAATCACGGAGAATCCGGTGTGAAGGACGTTTTTCTTCTGCTTCCGGGCAGGAAGCCGCTTTCTTGCCACCTGACAGGGGATGATTCCGCAGTCGCCGCTGACGCTCACACGCCAGTAAGTTCCGGTGAAATCGCCGCAGGACTTGACGGATTCCCTGACATACGCCGCGAGTCCGACCGACCTGCACATGAACGCGAGATCGTCGGCGAGCCTTCGCGACTTCGAGACGAAATCATATCCGCCGCAGGTCGCGTAACCGTCGGTGTCGATAAGCCCGGCGATGACCCTCAGTCTGACGTCCGCCGGAGCGGTTTTGTAGCGTTCGGGGACATGCTTGCCGCCCGAGCCGACCCGGCGCAGACCGAGTGCTTTCAGCTCGCTGTGAAGCCTTCCGCCATTCTTGCCGACCGCGCCGCCCTTGAAGAAATACGTCCGCGCCTTTCCGGCGGGCGATGAGGTCAGATACATTCCGTACCGCGCGGCTTCATCTTCGAGTTCCCGGACGATTTCGGCGTCGGGTGTCGTTACGTTTATCGAGGTCACGAGTCCGCCGTCGCCGAGAAGCACGCCGAGGAAATGCGGGTCGATCGGAAGCTCTTCCGGCTCGCGGTCGGGGAACTCAACTCGCTGACTGCGAATAAGCTTGTACAGGTGCTTTCGATTCTCCGACCAGCCGAGCCATTCGCGAACCGACACGTCGATGATCTCGCCCGCTCTTTTTTCACATGGACGCCTCGGGATCGTTTTCTCGCGGGTCCGGATGAGCGTCAGTAGATGGTCTTCATTGACGGTGAACGGCTTGCCTTTGATCGGAACTATCGTGTACAGCTTGCCAGTGCCTCGGACAAGCCGCAGAACCTCGCGGGGGCGGCTGTCCGCCCCCATGAGATGATCGCCGATCTTTACTTCTTCAACCTTTACGGCTGTTCCATCTGCGCGTATGACGTATTCACCTTTCGCATGGCACCCGGTCGGCATCACAGCTAATGTCCTCCGATGCCCTGCCGCCCACTCAGCGAAGATCGCGTCCTTCGCTTCCTTCTGGTAAGGTCTGAGCTCCATCAGAAGTTACCCGGCGTGAAGGTCATCTGGCGTCCCTGAGTCGCCTGCTCGGCGAGAGTCCCGAACGGAAGCTCGTCCGTGACCAGCTCGAAATGCGGCGCTTGCTGACCATTTACACGGAACGACTGCCTCGGCTGAACGCCGTTCTTTGCCTTCATCATCGCGGCGTCCTCGGGCGAATAGAAGCGCTTGACCTCGTTCGAATACTTCGTCTCGCCGTCGCGTCCGGTCCACTCGCGGACGCCGATATGAGCGCAGCCGCGGACTCCGATGAGGTTCGACCAGTCCATATTGAGACGCTCACCCTTGCGCTTTCTGCCGATTCCGGTGAAGAACGCCGAGAGCAGTCCCTCGCACGACGAGTGCAGGAAGAGGTTGTGAGTGATCGTCGCGACGCCGGGGTTGCCGTCCTTGTCGACGCCCTCGACGCGCAGGGTAATCACCGCCTTCGGGCAGGGCGGGAGCTTGCCGTTCTGCGAACCGTTGTGGCGCTGACGCTCGAAGTTCGTGATTTCGAAGTCGTAGTCGCCCTCCTTCAGCAGGATGAAATCCGGCGCGTCCTTCTCGATAACGCCGTCCCAAGCGAGCTCGTAGCCTTGATTTTGATTTTCGTACATGTAAATGTACCTCCTTGAATTTTTAGTTCCGGTTTACTGAACCGGTATATTTATTCTATCATAACCGAACACGTCACCGCACGTCAGAACCCGTCACTTTGTTTCAGCTTTTTTAACAAAGTTTCAGGAAATTACGCGTTGCGGGTTGCGCATATTGCACTGAAGACCTGATTCCATGCCCCTACGAGCACTCCGCCGACGAAAGCCGGGTCGTAATTCTCGACCGGAGTCCCCTCGGGATAGTAGCCGCGCTTCGCGACAATCGAGCGGATTTCGTCGACCGTGACGCCGTTCGCCGCCATCAGATCGGCGAGCTTCTTGTGCTCGGGCGAGACGTTCAGTTCGGACTGAACCGCGGGCTCGTCGATGATCTCGAACTTCGGCTCGGGCGGAGTCTGAGCGACCGGCTTAACCGTGGGCTGTGCCGGAGTCTGAACCTGAGTCTGAATCGGGGGCTGAGTCTGAACCGGACTTTGAGCGCCGCCTTCGATGACCGCGGCGATCTCGGCGTAGTCGAACGGGAGCTTCGGAGCGAGTCCGGCGCGGTTCTTCGCGTCCCAGCAGGCGTGGTGTTCGGTGTACATCACCCGGCGCGAACCTTGCGCCTTGTTCTTCTTGCTGTCGGTCGTAACGACAATCGTCTCGTAGTTCGCGAAGAGCACCATGTCCGCCCATTCCTTGACGAGCGGCGCGGTCTGACTGCTCGTCTTCTTGCCGAGCTTCAGTTCCCAGCGGTCGTAAGCGCCGAGCTCGTCGGGCTGCTCAAACTTGCGCATTTGCGCGTGAGCGGTCAGGACGACGTTGATTCCGAGGTCGATAATTTCCTGAAGACTGTTCAGAAGCCGACCGAGTTCTTCCTTCGTGTAGACGTAGCCGTTGCCGTAGCCGAAATCCTCGATTCCCTTCTTCTGGTACTTCGCGCAGACCGCTTCGACGCAGAGAGCTTCCGCCCAGTCCATCGTGTCGATGACAAGCGTCTTGCAGAGCGCGGGGTTCTGCCTTATGTAGGCGACTTCTTCGAGGAGCATCGCCCACGATGTCGGCTTCGGGAGTCTCGCGACGTCGAGCGACGCCGAACCGCCCTCGGTGTCGATGAAGACCGGATCGGGGAAGCGCGACGCGAACGACGTCTTGCCGATTCCCTCCGGACCGTAGATAAGCACCTTCTGCGCTTTCCTGATGATTCCACGTGTGATTTCCATTAAAATTCCCCTGCCTTCCATTTGATTTCATTCTTCGGAGTTGCCGAGGATTTCTCGGTAACTGCCGCGGCAACTGCCGTTCCGTCCTCGATGATGATCGAGCATTCGTCGCCCGTCGAGACGCGCGTCGCGATCGCCTGCAATCCCTCGGATTCGAGCCACTGTCCGAACTCACGGAGCGTGTCAATGTCCATCTGTTCGAGCTTGTCGAGCAGGACGAACCCGCACTTCGGATTCAGGCGCCGGACAATCGCCGTAGCGGTCTTAAGCTGATCTGAGCCTGACATGCAGTCCCATTTCACACCGTTGTAGGTGAGTTCGCCATCGACGACCGACAAGCCGGGGAGCGGCAGATCGGCGTTGTCGAGCAGCTTCGTCCGAGCCGCGCGCAAATCCTCGATTTCAGCCGTCAGCGCGTCGTAATCCTTCTTGTACTGCTCGGCTTCGATCTCGGCGCGTTCACGCTCGCCGTTCGCGCGAACCTTCGTGTTGATCTTCTCGATGTTCAGAAGGCTTTCGCGGATTTCGTCGGTGCTTTCGTCGACAAGCTCCTCCACCGTCTTCGTCGAAATCGCGATTTTAGCGGTCAGGTCGTCGAACTCAGCCTGCGTCGCTCTGAGCTTTTCGAGGAGTTCGTCGTGACGCTTGACCATGCTCGCGTATTCGCTTCTGAGACGCTGATTCTCGCCGTTTCTCGCGAGGATGTCCTGCTGTCTGAGGATGAGTTCGGACGCTGAAATCGGCTCTTTCGGAACGTCCGGGTAAAGCGGCAGTTCCTCGGCGTACTTTTGCTTCTGAAGCGCGATTCTGCCGACCTCGCGGCGGCGGTTGAAGGTCGTCGACTCGTCGTAGTCTAGCTTCTTTAACTGCTCTTCAACTCCGATGATCCGCAGAAGGACGTTCGCTTTCTCCTTCGCCGACTGCTCCATGAAGCGGGGGAGGTCGAGCGCGAACTGCTCCACGAACTCGTTGAGAAGCTGCTGTCCGCCCTTCCGTCCCGCCGGGTCGATGACCTTGAGGGAGCTGTTCTCGCCCTTGCGTTCGACGACGAGTCCGTTGTCCATCTCGACGTGCAGATAGGGCGGTACGACCGAACCGTCGCGTCTCGCCGAAGTCGGCTTGAACTTATCGCCGCCCAAAGCCCACGCGATGGAGTCGAGAACTGATGTCTTGCCCTGATTGTTCCTGCCGCCGATGACGGTTAAGCCGTTCTGCGTCGGTTCAAGGCTGACCGCCTTGACGCGCTTCACGTTTTCGATTTCAAGTTTGCTGATTTTCATTGACATTTACCTTTCTTTGTGATATAATATTGGTGGATGAATTTTTCTCTGCCCGCCGTCGGAGTTGCCGCTCCACGCGGGCTTTTCTCATGCGCGGATGAGAAGCACGTCGCCGTCGATGGTCTGCTCGACTCTGAACGACGCGCCGGACGGCTTGATTTCCCTGACGGGTACGAAAACCCGGTCGCGTCCTTCGCGGCTCAGTGCCTGCGAAAGGGCTTCCGCGAGCGTCTGCGCGGTCGCTTGCAGGACTCGGTTCGACTCGCGGAGAGCGTTGATTTCGCGCTCCTGCTTTCTGATGATGTCGCTCTGGATCGCGTGCATCTTCTCATATGGTACGGTCTGCATCTGCTTTCACCTCCTCCAGATACTGTTTTAACGCTTCACGGCGGGCGTAGGCTTCGAGGATCCCTCCGTACAGTCCGGAAGCGGGGTCGAAGCTCACGCCGTCCAGAACCGCTTCGAGGTACTTCGCCGACCAGTACATGAGATCGCGGGTCGCTTCGTCCTTCGACGGTCTGTTCGCCCGGAGCCGCGAAAGATGGGCGTTATACGCCTTTTTCAGTCCGGGAATGTTCTTCTCCATTCGTGATCTCCATTTTCCTTATTTTGGCATATCGGCGTTCGAGGTCGGTTATATTCAGCCCCCATGCCTGATACGCGGCGTTTGTGTCGACCGCGGTCGCGTTCCAGAGCGGGATTCCCAGCTCGTTCATCTTCTCGCGTGCGAGTTCCTTGAGCTGACACACTTTCGCGTTGCTGAGGTGTCCGAAGACCTCTTTGATCTCGGTGTTTTTGAGCTGAGGGTAGGTGTAGTAGACGCTCAGCGCGGACTCGACGCTTTTGATCAGTGGAATGTTGATCATCTTATCACTCCTTAACCTTGTACTTCGCCTCGAACTGGAAGCGATCCATGTGCGTGAGGTCGAAGATGTAGTCGAGCTTTTCCCGCTGGCTCTGACCGAGCGGGGCTGTCGGGAAGTAGCGGTTGCAGATGAAGCTCTCGGGAAGGTTGATGCCGTTCTGCTCGCAGAGGGTCTTCGCCATCTCGGCGATCTCGACCGGGTGACTGCGCTGTGACTCCATGATCTTCCGGAGCGATTCGATGAGTGGGACGAGATCGGCGAGCGTGTGCGGCGAACCGTAGTGTCCGGTCTTGCGGAGGGCGGGGAGAACTTCGGAGGTTATCCAGCGTTTGAACTCCTTCGCCTTCGGGAGCTTTGAGGAGAGGATGAGACTGTAGAGACCGGATTCGTTGATGATGACGGTGTCTTGATTTCCGCCAAGGGTGTCGTGTTTCGCTACACCCTTGTCCTCGGGGTCGACGTGATCGAGGATAGCCTGTCGCGGGTTCTTGTAACCGAGAGCTTCGGCGACGTCCTTGCCGACTGCCCACGGCTCGCCGTCACGCATGAGCGTGCGGACCTTGCCGAATTCGGAGTTCTCGAAGATCTGAATCTTGTTTTCGTTTTCCATTGTGGTTTCTCCTTTTTGGAATTTCTGCGATTCGTCGGGGTTGTGACCGACGTTCCCGCATTACAGGAGCACTCGGTGCTCCCTCACTCTGCGATTATCTGCAATACAGTTCAAGCTGTCCGTTGACGTATTCATATTCGATGCCGTTGACGTCGAACCTGACGTAGTTCCAGTCGGTGGACTCGTACAGCGGCTCGCGCTCGTAGGTCTCGGCGACTCTCATCCTGTGATGCTTGTTGACCTCGTAGGTCTCAGCCTTGCGGATGATCTTAACCCGCGCGGCGTTGAACCCGAGTTCCTCGGCGATGAAGTTCGCGGCTTCCTCGTCGGTCATCGTCTTCGTGAACCTGTCCTCGCGGAGCTTCACGTAGTCGCTCTGAGTCATCCGCGTCCCGGCGTCCTTGCAGGGTGTCCATTCGAGTTCGGCGTCGAGCTGTGCCTGAAGATCGTTTATGATGCCCGCCTGCCGCGCGATGCGCTCTTCCATCGCGTCGTGTTCGTGTATTCCGAGTTCGGTCTGCTCTTCAACGAAGCGTTCAACTTCGCGGGTGATCTTCTCGGCGATGCCGTCGGTGTTCTCGCGGAACGCCTTGCAGAAGGCGTCCTTGTCGCCGTCGAAGTCCATGTAGGACTTCTCGATGAACTTGTAATGCTCGTAGGTCGGGTAGAAACCCGTGCGCTCGGTGAATTCTTTGATGGTCATTTTGTTGTCTCCTCTTAATGTATTCTTTTGACTCTTAAAACTTCTTCGCCGTACACGAACCGAGCCGCGATTGCGGGGTAGCCCTGATTCTTACTAACGTATATCCACCTGCGAGGCTCGTCTATGCCGTTCCTCACGTCGTCGCGGAGCAGGATTTCATACTGCCCGAGTTCCTCGCACATTCTTTCGCCGGTGAAGTCCTCTGTCCCTTCGCCGATCAGCTCGCCGGTCTCCGCGTCGAACTCCTTGTAGGCGAGTTCGTAGTAGCCGGTCTGTCTGGTTTTCCAGTCGGGCTTTCTGATTGTCTTGACGATTCCGGTGTAAACCCGGATGATTGTTTCGGTCATTTTGATGTCTCCTTTTCGTTTTCGTCTTCATAAAATCTCTGCCAGTCGAAGCCGAGCGCGGACGCGATCCGCTTCGCTGTCCAGACCGGGACTTTTCTCTCGCCTGTCTCGATGAGACCGTAGTACTGGCGGGAGATTCCACATTTCGTAGCAATCTCGTTCTGAGTCATATTTTTTTGCTCTCTAATGTTTTTGAGAAACACCTTATCAGCTCCTTTTTTGCTTCATTTCGTTGCTTGCGTATATATTATAGCATCATTTCGTTGCTTTGTCAAGGGGTTTTACAAAATTTCTCTTGATTTTTCTTCGATTTGTTGCTATACTTGACTTGCCACAAAATGTAGCGTATAATATATACAGGTGATTTAACTTATGGAAAGACTTATCGAACTCAGAAAACAGCAGAATCTCACACAGCAGGACATGGCGCGAATCCTCGGAATCTCCCGTCAGGCATACTCAAACTACGAACTCGGCAACCGCGAAGCCGATTATACCACTCTGAAAAAGCTCTCGAACTATTTCAACGTGACCGTCGACTATCTCCTCGGCGAAACCGATATTCCCGAAAAGAGCCGTCCGACAACTGACAAGGACGTCAAGGTCGCCCTCTTCGGCGGCGACGGCGAGGTCACGGACGAGATGTGGGACGAGGTCGTGCGGTTCGCGGAGTTCGTCAAATCCAAACACTCGAAGGGCGATAAATGATCTCGGACAAGCTCTATCTCGAAGCCGAGCAGTCAGGCATAACCGTCCTGTGCGGCGCGGAACTGCCGCTGACGAAATCCGTCTCGCTCGCTCTGCCAGACGGCGCGATGTTCATAGGAATCGACGATTCGGTCATGCAGTCCAGAGCCGAGGAACGCGTTCATCTCGCGCACGAACTCGGTCACTGCGTCACCGGAGCTATGTATAACATCCGCTGTCCGATCATGCCGCGGCAGAGGTACGAAAGGATCGCCGACGCCTACGCAATAAAAAAGCTCGTCGACGAGGACGAGCTGAGGCGGGTTATTGATGAGCGCGAGGGGGATATAAGCGTGTGGGAGCTTTCAGAGTGGTTTGACGTGACGGAGGATTTTATGCGGAAGGCGATCGGGTTTTACTATAAGAGAAAATAAAAAAACATCCGCGGGGGATGGAGAAATAAAAAGGAGAGGTCATGAACATGAACAACGAATTCAGATTCTTAATGTATAAGTCCGAGGCAGAGGACGTGACCGTAAATGCCATAATCAAAGACGAGTCTGTGTGGCTGACGCAGAAAAGTATGGCAGAACTGTTCGGCATAGATAAATCAGGCATAAGCAGACATATAAAAAACATATTTGAAAGCGGAGAACTTGACGAAAAAGTGGTTGTTGCATTTTTTGCAACAACCACTCAGCATGGGGCTATGGAGGGCGAAACTCAAACAAAAGAAACGCAGTTCTACAATCTCGACGCCATCATCTCGGTCGGCTATCGCGTCAACTCGCGCCGTGCGACTCAGTTCCGCATATGGGCGACTAAAGTCCTGAAGGAATACATGATAAAGGGCTTCGCGCTCGATGATGACCGTCTGAAGCAGGGCAAGGAAGCTTTCGGCAAGGATTACTTCCGCGAACTCCTTGAGCGCGTCCGCTCCATCCGCGCGAGTGAACGCCGGATATGGCAGCAGATCACCGATATTTTCGCCGAGTGCAGTATCGACTACGACAGGAACTCACAGATCACGCGCGATTTCTACGCGATGGTTCAGAATAAATTCCACTACGCAATCACCGGACAGACCGCGGCTGAAATCGTCTTTTATAGTGCCGATCACGAAAAAGACCATATGGGACTCAAAACATGGAAGAATTCGCCCGACGGTCGCGTCCTGAAGTCTGACGTCACCGTCGCGAAGAACTACCTTGACGACGCTCAGATAAGGAAACTTGAGCGTACAGTCTCAGGCTATTTTGATTACGTTGAAGACCTTATCGAGAATGAACACGCATTCACAATGGAGGAGTTCGCGAAGAGCATAAACGAATTTCTGGCGTTCCGTAGATACAATATTCTACCAGACAAGGGTTCAGTCTCAGCGGCTGACGCGAAAGCCAGAGCCGAAGCCGAGTACGATATTTTCAATAAGACTCAGAAGATCACATCCGATTTCGACAAAGAGATAAAGAAAATGCTTGACGGTAAGCAGTGACCATCCTGCGCACATCCGCAAAATGGTCACCCATTAGAATTTCTCTAATAACTGAAAAGCAACCATCTTCGTGACCTCACGAAAATGCTCCCCCCATCTTGACAACCTCACGCGAAAGGTGTATAATATACCCATAGCGGAGACGTCCGCGAAAAATATCAGCCAGTCCGTGAGAGTACGCGCCCATTATCCGGGATAAGCAGAATTCACGGACTTTTACTTTGCGAAAGGAGTTCCACAAAATGCCGATCTACAAAACCGACCAGAAAAAGGACGGCAAACAGCAGTACCGCGTCCGTATAAACTACGTCGACCAGTCCGGCAAGCCGCGCCAGCTGACGCGCGTCGCTTACGGCGCGACCGAGGCGAAGGACCTCGAACGACAGCTTTCCGAAGAAATCAAAAAAACGTCCCCCGCCGCACGGAAGACGATGAAGAGCTTGTATGACGAGTATATCGAAGCCTGCAAGTCAGAGCTCCGCGAAAGCACGTGGGACAAAAAGCGTCGTATGTTCGAGAGTACTATCCTCCCTCTCGTCGGCGACATAAAGCTCGACAAGTTCAGCGTCGCCGCGGCGCAGAAATTCAAGACCGGCATCGTCTCGCGCGACATCAAACGCACGACCGCCGGGAACTACTGCAAAGAACTCTCGGCGATGCTGAACTTCGCCGTCAAGCTCGAATATATCCCGAAGAACCCGATGAAACAGATCGGCAGAATCAAGCCGACCGAGTTCGACACTCCCGAGAAGAAAGTCCGCTACTACACCGCCGACGAGTTCAGGCGATACATCGCGGTCGCGAAGGAACGCGCCGAGACGCGCCAGACTCTGACCGATTGGGATTACTACGTCTTCTTCATGATCGCCTTCTTCACCGGAATGCGCAAGGGCGAAATAAACGCGCTGAAGTGGTCAGACATCGACGGCGATACCATCCGCATCCGCCGGAGCGTCAACCAGAAGCTCAAAGGAGCCGACCGCGAGACCGAGACAAAGAACGGTCCGTCCATCCGCGACATCAGAATGCCTAAGCCGCTCATCGACGCGCTCGCCGACCACCGCGAGAGATACGAGTCTGAATCCGGCTTCACCGAAGACTTCCGAGTCTGTGGAGGTCAGAAGAGCCTTCGCGACACGACGATTGAGAAGCGCAATTCATCTTACGCGAAGGCAGCGGGGCTCCCGCACCGGACAATTCACGAGTTCCGCCACTCGCACGCGTCGCTTCTCGCGAACAACGGCATCAACATTCAGGAGATTTCCCGCCGTCTCGGTCACGAGAACGTGACGATCACATGGAACACCTACTCGCACCTTTACCCCAAAGAAGAGGAGCGCGCGATAGAAGTTCTGAATAAAATCGTGTAAAAAACGTGTAGAGAAAAGAAAAAGTACCGTAATAACGGTACTTTTTGGCTTTTGGTGGAGATGACGGGGAGTGAATAAACCGTTCAGCGCGCTTCACGGCGTTTCGCTGTGTATCTGAAAATGCGCATTGTACCTGATTTTTTTCATTTTAGCGTTTCAACGTATTCGTCGTGAAAATCGCCTTTTTCAAAGAAATCGTGTAGAAAACGTGTACAGCGTGTACAGAAAAAACGGCAGAGTCACCCCTGCCGCTTTCCTTTATCTCAGCGCATTCTCCGCGCCGATCGGATTGCTCTTCATCCAAGCGTTCATCTTTTCGACGACCTCGTCAATGAGCTTAGACAACGACTCCTCAGAGATCAGCCACGTCAGCCACTTGTATCTGGCGTACAGCCACGCGATGACCTGCTGTTTCTTTAGCTGCCCGGTCTTCGCGCCGTAGAGCCGCTCAGCTTCGACCGCGAGTGACATCAGTACCGAGTTCAGAATCTCCCTCCGTCTCGCCGGGGACGCCTGAATCAGCGTCACCACAAACACCACCGCCGCCGCGATCACAGCCAGCGCAAGAATCACCCACGGAATCATTTTCGATATATCCATTTTTCTTAACCTCCCGGTTTTCGGTTATTTTAATTATTGAGCTGAGCGCGAGCTCAATCGCGCCCACGATGCCGCCGACACTGTAAGCCGCCGTGTAGTCCCCGCCGCTGACCGCTTGCAGGACGGCAACGAACGGCAGGTACACGGCGATATACACGAGGACGGCGATTATCAGCCGCTTCAAGAATCTCATATCTTCACCCAGCTCAGAATCTCGCGCAGGAGAATCCGATCCGGCTTGACCGACGAGATCGTATATGTCTTGCCGATCAGCCGCGCCGGAACTGCCCTGCCGTTGCTGTACCTATCACAGGCGCGGATCGTGTACTTCTCGCCGACTGAATACGGCGTGCCGTCGAAGTACCCAACGTCGAGGTCGACGTCGGTGCTGATGCCATACACGCGCCCGGCGGAGTGCTGCCAGATTTTCAGGTTCTGGACTCGCATCGGCTTCGACACGCCGTAGTGCGCGAGCCAGATGTCGGTGTCCGCGAAGGCGTTTTTTGTAAAGCGGTACTTCAAGAAATTCGGGTTCGTGTAGAGCATCGGACGAAAGCCCGCGCTTTGAATCCGGTCGAGGAACGCGCGCGTAATGGCGGTCAGATCAGCTTTGCCGAGGTCGCCGAGATAGCGGTCAGACTCGACGTCAGCCGCCGCCCAGAGCGTGATCTTGTCCCGGTACGGTGAAATCGTTTCGATGAAATAATCGGCTTCGTAGTATGCCTCGGCTACGCTCCGCGCGGTCATCCAGTGCCAGACGCCGAGCTTTATGCGTGTCTTCGACGCTTCGGTGATGTTCCGGACGAACTTCGAGTCGGTGAAAATCCGCAGGTGTTCGGTCGCCGAGGTTTCGCCTCTGCCCTGCGAGGCTTTTATCATCGCAAAACCCTGAGTCAGCGCGACACATCGCCAGTCGATGATTCCCTGCCCGGTGTAGACGTCTATGCCGTTCATATTATCACCTCATATCTCATATTCAAGTGGTCCGTTTTCGTTCAGGGAATTCCATGAGAACGAAACGAAGTTGTATTCACTTAGCATCGTTCTGTAGTTTGATGTGATGCGGGTATGATCGTAATACTTCATATACGCAAGCGCGTATATATTCGTATTCTGGTTTACAACAAGGCTCGATCCTAATTTCGTTCCGTTCGCTTTGATTGTATAAGAATACTGTCCTTCGCTGGTATGCGCGCCGAAATTTATGTTCAACCTCGCGTTTACATATCCTTGACTCGAAGGAATAGGATTCTGGATGAAATACTTACTGCCGGAGAGCGCAAGGCACTGCTTATAAATTTTGCAAAACAAATGCCCCATGTTCGAGCTGTCAATAAGCTGAACGTCTTTGATCTGCGAGGTTATCCGTATTTTCGGTATCTCATCAACCGTCAATGCCTCGACGCGGCATATTCTAACCTCGGGAACTTGTAGTTTCGAATAAACATGATTGCCACCAAAATCCATTCCCCAGACCCGATGTCCGTTAATAAAGAGATTCGATTCGTTAATTGAGCGGAACAATGTACAGAACACCTTCTTCCTGCGTCGTAGGCATAGCCGATACTATCTCATAGCGCAGATAGCCTGTGAAATCGAATGTACCTGACATAGCTTTCGCGGCATTTTCCGCTGACTTTGCGGATTCCGCAGCAGCTTGTGCCGACTGAGCGGATGCTTCACTTGATTTCGCTGAGTTCTGACTTGCCGTATTCGCCGCTGAAACCTGTGACTGAGCGTTTTTAGCGGCGGATTCAGACGCTGTAGCAGCATCTGTTGCCGTTTTTAGTTGTTCCGAATATTTAGCGTCTATTTCATCCGTGGCGCTCTTTATGTCTTCTTCATAGCGGGCGTCAAGCGCGGCAACAACCTGTTGTTGCCATTCTACCATCGTAAAGAATTCGCTTTCGTTGTAAACATAATCGTCAGGCTTCTCTGCGGGATTGACTGTGAGCGACGCGGAAGCTACAGTCTGATCCAAATGATTTATCAGAATGTCTATTCTGCCTGCGATCGTCAGTAGCTCGTCCGGAATCGGGCTAATATGAAACTTTTCCGCGCTGACATATCGGCACGGAACAACATATGCGCCGTGGTCATCGTTCGGCGACGAAATATGAGCCTTGCAGTCCTCGGGAATTTTCTCGCCAAGACCATAAATGAAAATCAGTCTGTTATGATCCCATTGAGTCAGCCGACCGCTCTTCCCCGGCATACCGAGATCATCGGGTATCGCGGTTATCATTACTTTTCACCCCTTTCGAGTTCAACGATCCGGCTCTCGTGGTCGTCAAGGCGGTCGTAGATGCGTTTGTGCGACTCGCGGTTTTCCTCGCGTTGACGGTCGAGGTCGGCGCGGAGCTGTTTTACCGTGTCGTCAAGCCGGGTCAGGACGCGGATTAACTTCGCGAGCACCGTCCCAAGTGAGATCAGCGTGCCGACGATGACAATCAGCGCCGAGAGGATTTCCCACGTCATGCGATCACCTCCCAGAATGATTCAGTCCCGGTCGCGCCGGGTTCGTAAGGGTTGTTGTCCTGCTTCGACCGCCAGATTTTCGAGTCGGATTTGCAGACCTCGTCGGTCATGTACATTCCCGACGTACCGAGCGGCGCGACCCACGGCTTCGCCTTCGCGGCGTCCTTGGTGTGCTTCAGCGACCAGAGTGCGCGGGTGTTCGACGGCGTACTGCCGGGATAGTACGAGGCATTATGCGGCTGTATGAGTCCGAAGACCTGCCGCTCGCCGTCGACCTCCTCCCAGACTGGAGAGCCGACCGCCCAGCTGCTATAGTCCTTTTCGGGGTCGAACCGCGGGATTTTCGATTCCTCGGCGATAATCGCTGTGCCGTCGAGGTCCTTCGCGCGGGAACGCAGATCGAGCGCGTCGGCTTTGCCCTTTTCCTTCATAAGAGCGAGAATTTCTGCCTTGGTCATGCTTCGTTTACTCCTTCCTCGTATGCCGCAGTTGCGTCTGCGATGACGCTCGTGGCCGTCTCGGGCTTGGGCTTCGGCTCGGGCGGGTTGATCGGCTTGAAACTTCCGGTCGCGTCGTCGTAGTACCAGCCTTCCGGCGGCGTCGGCTTAATGAAGCGTTCGTCGCCGGACTTCGTTGGGTCAAAGCCCCAGTTTTCAAAGACATAGTCGGGGGCCTCGACGAACTGGACGGTCGGAGGGTATTTCCCGATGGTGTCTGCGATTGTCGGGTGTACAGGCGTCGCGTCGTAGTAGCAGATGCCATCGAGAATCTGGAATATTTTCATGGTGTTGTCTCCTTTCGGTTATACGGATTTTTCGACATAATACTGGATGATGCAGATGCCGGAACCGCCGTTGCCGCCATACACAGTGCCGTATGTTGCGCCGCCTCCACCGCCACCGCCGTAACTGCCTGATCCTGCGACATCATAAATTTCATCACTGACTGTTCCGCCGGAAGCACCTTTACCACCAGGACCATAGCTGCCACCGCCGCCTCCGCCGTTTGAGCCGCCATTCCCGCCACTTCCGCCGCCGTAGCCGCCGCCTCCACCGCCACCGCCGTAATCATGCATATATCCTGCCGAACCGTCTCCGCCTCTTGCGCCATAGCCTCCTCCGCCTCCGCCACTCCTGTAGCCGGTACCGCCGTTTCCGCCGTAGCCGCCGCCTCCGCCGCCAGCCATACCTACCTCGTTGCTGTCCCCAGACGAACCGCCATTGCCGCCGTAGCCGCCGCCTCCGCCGCCGCCAGGGCCGTAGGCTGTTCCGCCGACACCACTTCCTTCAAACTCTATGCGTTTCCCGATTGTGTTTGTTCCGGCATCGCCAGAATTACCATTTGCTTGACCACTGGGTGATACTCCCGCACCACCAGCTCCGCCGTAAGTTCCTTTTGCGCCGCCAGATCCACCCCCTGTGCCTCCGCCGCCACCACCATATGTGCCACCGGCTCCACCTTTAGTCTCTGTATTATAGCTGTAGCCACCACCGCCTCCGCCTCCATAAGTTCCGCCTTTACCACCAGCGCTATAGCTGCCGCCTCCGCCGCCGAATTGAGCACCAGCTCCGCCTGACGCAGCTTTTCTTGTTCCACCACCACCGCCTGAACCTCCAGTACCTGCTGCATTACTGCCAGCGCCTGTTCCCCCATTGGCTGACAGCAGCGTGCCAAACGATGTCGCTCCGCCAGCACCGGCGGCACTTCCGCTACTGTTCCTGCCGCCACCTATACCGCCTGCGCCAATAGTTACCGGATATGATGTGCCGGGTGTCACGTCGAGTTCGGAGTAGCCCATGTAGCCACCACCACCGCCTGCGCCACTGTTGTCACCACCACCGCCGCCTCCGCCGAAGAGCCGCACGAACACCTTCTCTACCCCATCAGGGCAGGTCCATGTGCCCGACTGCGTGAAAATCTCGGTCTTCAACACCTTCTCCGCGGCACTGCCGCCGCCGAACTGATTGATGATCATGTTTTTAACCTCCTAAGATAACGATATTCGCCGTGACCGCCGCCGTCGGGACTGACTTGCAGGTGAACGTCAGACTTCCCGCCGCCTGCGCCGTACAGACGATCCCCGCCTTGCCCCAGACTTCCTGCGACGCCGAATCCGGCGCGACGAACACGGTATTGATCGCCGTCACGCCCTCGACGGTGACGGTCTGCGACTTGTCAGACCAGCCAGCGGCAGTCAGGGTTGCCGTTTTCGCGGCGTGCTTTGATTCAACTCCGAGTTGTTCCCGCGCCCCTTGTGCTGTCGTCGAGCCTGTCCCGCCGTGATTTATCGGCACTGTGCCCGATAGCTCCGCCGCGTTCTGCCGCATGAGGTCGGCGACCCACTGCGTGCCGTCGTATCGGACTGTCAGCGGCTTGTCAGCCGTTATCCAGCCGGCGGAATTTCCCGCCGTGACGCCTCCGGTGCTGCCCGACAGTTTTTGCTTTATCGTCTTCGCGCCGAGCGAGTTCAGATTCAGCGTCGGCGCGGTCGAAGTGCTTGCCGTGTGCGGGATGACCGTCAGCGTCAGCCCGACCGAAAGCTCCGTGATTCCGTCGACCGCCGCCAGATACGCCGCGCCTGTTCCGGTTGTCGTCACGACAGCCGACGCCGACTTCACCTTCGCGATGCTGTCGGCGTTTTTCTTCAGCTCGGCGTCGATGATGTCCATGTTGCCGTTCTGGTCCTCGACGTTGTAGAACTCCTCCGCCAGCGGCTTTGTCAGATTAAAATTCGTGGTCTTATTCGCCACTCTGGAACACCTCCTCGGTTCTTAATCCCTCGTGCGTGTGCAGTTTAAGCTGCGCGTGCGTGTAGGGGTGAAGCATACTGTATTTGTTGTAGAGAAGCGAAACCTCGGCGAGAATGTTCGCCGGAATCACCCGGTCGAGAAGCGTCACGACGTCCGAATAGTTGCTCCTTGCCGAGAGCCCGAGCTTCACCGACAGCGTGTAGTCGGAAAGCTCCGCCGTGAATTTCCCGCCGCAGAGGTTCGACAGCATCTCACACAGCTTCGGCAGAGTGTACGGCAGTTCCTCGCCCAGGCGCGTAAGTACACGGAATCTCCGGTCGTCGAGCGTGTCCGTTCCCTTCGGCGCGATACCTAAAATCTTCTCCCAGCGTGAGATTCCGCTTTCTCCGGCGGTCAGAATGAACTGGTCGGCGAGCAGTGAATCGGCTTTATCCCACGCTTTTTCGAATTCTGCCTGCTGTCCGGCGGCGATTCCGGCGAACTCGTCGTAGCCGCGCACCACGTCGGGCAGATAGTCGATTGTCTTCCGATCCATTAAGCACCCTCCGTGATCGTCCCGAGAACCGGGATTTTGTCAGCCGCGAGCGTGTGGTTCGCCGCCTTGCCGTTTATCTTCGTTTCCGAAATGTCGAGGACTCCGGCGACTCCGAGAATCCGGCTCTCGATCTGGCTGACGCGCACGACGAGCGGTTCGCCGCTGTCAGCCCACGTCTTCGCGAGCTCGCCAAAATAGCCGTTCACCGTCGCTTCGACATAATCCTTCACATCGTTCCACGTCCAGCCGGACTGGAAAGTCAGCGTGAAGCTCAGCGAAATTGCCTCCGAGCCGACGCCCTCGACCTTTACGACGTGTCCGATCGGCGCGAGTCCGTAGCCCTCGCCGCTGTTCTGTGTCGGGTCGACCGCGGTCTGAACCTGCCCGACGAGCGTCGACGACGGTACGCCGAAGGTCGAGTCGATGATCACGACCCGGACAGTTCCACCGACCGTCAGCTTGTTGTTCGCTCCGGCGGTGTTCACGGCGGTCAGCCACGACTTGATGTCCGCGCTGACGCCTGTGAGCCCGGCTATCCACTCGGTCGTTCCGGTCGGCGGGACGAGCGTCGACGGCTTTATGTCGTCGTTCCAGACGCGATAGACCTTTACTCCGCCGACTCCCGGAATCGCGTTGATCTTTTCGAGATAATCCGCGCGGTTGCCTCCGAACGCCTGACTGTTCAGGCTGTCGAGGTAGCGTTTGCGGAATATCTCGGTGTCCTCCTCGTCCTCGCCCGGGACGAGAAGCGCGGTTACTTTGCAGGCTTCAAGCCCCGCGACGTACTCGATCGGGATTATGTCGCCGGAGTAGTCGTTTCCGGCTTCGCCCGCCGTCTCGCAGGTCAGTTCGAACTTCCCGCCGCCCGCGTTTTTCGTGACCGAGTAGTTCAGACTGCCGATCGAAAAGCGCGTGCCGAGCGGAATGTCGAGGGTCTTTGGTGTCGCCTCCATTTCAAGCACCGCCGGGGTCGCCGGGAGCGGCGAGATTCCGCGCTCCTTCGCTCTGAGTATCAGATAATCCCGGCTCGCCGTGTCGGCGAAGGTGTTGTCAAGCACGCTCTGGAGCGCGATATAGAGGTTCTGAAGCTCGACCGCCGCGGGGGCTGACCCGAGCCAGACCAATGAGCCTTCGCGCGTGTCAAGCCTGCTGTTCGCTTTGAGAGCCTCGGCGAGCATCCGCGCGAGGATGGTTTCGTATGTGTTCAAACGCTCACTTCCTTTCCGGCTGTGAAGCTGCCGAAAACGCTCGTGACTCTGAAGGTCACGTCGATCTTTCCGCGCCCGACCTCGAACTCGAAATTGTCGACAGTTGTTATCCGGTCGTCCCGTGTCAGGGCTTCTCGGACTCTGCGCTCGATCTCGGGGACGCAGTAGTCGGTCGGCTTGCCGATGAGGTCGCGAAGCTCGACGCCGTAGTTCCACGAGTAGATAAGCCAATCGTACCGCTCGATGTTCAGCGCGAGGTAAACCGCCTGTCTGAGCGCGTTTATTCCGCTTATCTTGTCCCATATCGTCATCGACTCGGGGTCGAGGCGGAAGGTCAGATCGGGCTGTGTGACGAACTCGAAGCCGTTCTTAATGTCGCTTTGTGTTTTTGGTATCATTCTATCCACTCTCCCGAAAGGTTGACTGCGGGCTTTATCCGGTCGATGACGGCGAATTTCTTCCCGCCCTGCATACGCGCGAGCAGAACCGTCTCGCCAGGGGTAAGTCCGCCGTGAATCTTTACCTTCTTCCGCCCCGTGACCTTGACGTTGTTCTCGTCCGCGAGACTCACCGTCACGTCCTCCCAGTGGTCAACCACACTCTCACACAGAATGAGCATTGCCGCCGTCAGAATCGTCTTCTGATCGACCTGAATCGTCAGCGGAGCGACCGACGCGACCGTTCCGAAGAGGAGATTCACGGGCTTTGAAGCCTCGACCGCCTCGATGGCGGCTCTCTTGACTATCCCGACTATGTCAGGCAACGAAATCACCTCCGATCAGTGTCATGTCCATCGTGTGGAGTCCGCCCGAAAAGCTGTGCGTGACCTGCTCGACGACCATGAAATTCTTTACGATGATGTCGCCGAGATTCAGATTCACCGCGATCTGGCATCCGGCGCGGACGCGCGGGTCTCCGAACGCGTTCTTGACTGTCAGCGAGCGGGTTCTGCGGTCGTAGAGACGCAGAAGCGATTCAGCCTTCGCCGCCGCTCCGGTCTGAGTCTTTACCTCCCCGAAGTACTGGAGGACGCCGAACTGACTTATGTTCGCGCTGTCCTTGGCGGCGAAAATCTCGCGCTTTCCGGTCTTGTCGTTGTTGTAGGCGAGTTTAATCTTGTTGTAGGTCTGCGAGTCAATCGACGACGAGTAGCTGAAATCCCCGGCGGTCTCGGCGTCAATCAGCAGATCGAGCTTCATCGACGCGATGTTTTTAAGCGTCAGCTCGCCGCATTCGTCGTAGAGGACGAAGAGCTTTCCGGTGTTAAGTAAAGTCTCGTCGAGCGCGTTTTCTATCATGTCGAAGAGCGTCTGATTCTCCTCGACTATCGCGCCGATTGAATACCCGGTGTCCTCAATCGTCCCGGTGTTCAGGTTGAAATCCTTCGCGAGCCGCTTTGTAAGCTCGGACGCCTTCAAGCCCTCCGCCGTGAACGTGTCCTTGTTCTTGAGATACCGCAGCTGGTCATACGCCGTGACGCTTATCGCGCCGTCGCCGCTCCGGCTCTTCGTGAAGACGAAGCCGTAGAACATTTTCGTCCCGCCGACCGAAAAGCGCACCGGGTCGCCCTCGGTGAAGTCGAGTACATCGTCGTTCAGAACCTTGAAGGTCAGCTTTCCGGGAGTGTTCCTGCGCTCGGTCGTGAGTTTCACGCCGTCCTGAACGGTCGGGAGATAGATTCCGCCGCCGTGCTGGATGATAAGTTCAGTCTCCATACTCACCTCGCCGGGAGCGTCAGAACCTGACCGGGGAGAATCAGGTTCGGCGTCTTGATTTTGTCTTTGTTCAGCCCGGCGATCTCGGTGTAGCGCGAGCCGTCGCCGAGATACTTCTTCGCGATGTTCCAGAGGCAGTCGCCCGCCTTCACCGTGTAGCTCGTGACCTCCGGCGCGGTCGACGAATC
>ERZ1034984.588-NODE-588-length-40083-cov-255.093609_pt1 | contig 40083 bp, 62 predicted proteins | sample MGYA00520589_ERZ1034984 | MGnify/ENA primary metagenome ERZ1034984 (study PRJEB33766, sample SAMN09781790) | gut metagenome | biome: gut microbiome | host: Homo sapiens | place: Madagascar | study: EMG produced TPA metagenomics assembly of the PRJNA485056 data... | reverse complement strand
TTATTACGTAGCCGATGATATGGGAAATGTTATAGGATGCTTGTTTAGAGCTTCTCACGTTAAGAAAATTACAAACCTTGATATGGAGGAACAAAATGCTGATTGAGAGCGAGAAGATAAAAAACGAAATACGAAACAGGCGTGAAGGTTTGTCAGTTGGTGAAGTACTGGAAATTATAGACACTATAGAAACCGACACTATCAGGAAATTTTTGACAATTGCAACAGAAGGAATGGAGGAACAATAGTGAAGAATAGAGAAAAATATAAAAACGAGTTGATGGACGTTATCAAGATGGACGGTAGGATATGCGGATTCGTGAAAAAGCACGAGGTATTCCGGATGATTGGAACGAACTGGGAAAGTTTCTGCGAAATGGATTGTATTGCTTGTGGCACGGCACTACAGCTTTGGCTTGATGAAGAGTACGAAGAACCCGAAGTGGACTGGGATAATGTTCCGGTTGATACACTGGTTCAAGTGAGAGATCGAGACGATGAAGAGTGGGAATTGAAATATTTCAACGGAATTGACAATGAAGATCCTGCAAACAGATTTATGGCATGGATTGATGGAGCGACTAGCAAAACAGCATGTGGGTATTACGAAAAATGGACATACTGCGAACTTGTGGAGGATGAAGATGAATAGGGTAGAATGCATTGATGATTTGAAATACATCAGAAAGGCGCTCACAAAAGGCACACTGTACCAGTATGATGCAATCATTTTTATTATAGACACGCTGACTCGATATTTGGAAGAATTACAGGGAGCTGAGAGTGGGGAGACGGTATAGCGAGCTTCCAAACGAGTTTTTCGAAGCCTGCTACTGGATACAGAGTAGAGGAGTACCAATTACGGTTGCGGCGGAGTTGGCTGGAATGAATGGCTCAACGTTCCACCGCAACTACCCATACTGGGAAGGCTACATTTACGATTCCGACGGAAGGATTATAGGATAAAAATGTTCGAAAACAAACAAAAGAAAATGATTAGCAGAATTGAAGGGAGATACCATGAATAGAAAACTTATTAACCAATGGCAAAAAGATTTCCATGAAGTAGTAGAGAGCTTGGATGTTGAAAAATTCAAGGCGTTCTACCGGATGTATCAGGATAACGTTTACGGCGGTAGACCAATGCCGACAAGCGACAAGGTAATAATGGCTTCGATGTGCAAGGTAGCGCTTACGCTCACGACAATCTCGGAAGCAACGAAAAAGAAGGCTGAGGAATGGCTTGAAGTGAACAATTTCACGAAAGGAATATGGAGATGAGAAGATATAGAATCAGCACCGACAAGGTCCGGAAGCGATTAGATGGTTCGTTCATCTATTCACTGGACGACGGGGACGTGACAATCGCCTGCCGTGACAGGGAGGTGGCAATATTCCAAAAAGGAAATGCGGTCCGGATGCCGCTCGGTCAGCTCAAATGGCTGCTGGAAATGTGCGATGAGCACTACGACAATATCAAGTTTGCGGTTGAAATGTACATGCGGGCGAATCGTGATGAGATAGGAACGATAGAATAGGAGGGGACGAATGACAGAATATGCACAAATTGCGGATGCAAGGCTCCGGAAGTTGGGCGAGGCGGAATGGGAAATTAAATCTTGTATGCAGCGGATAGAAGAACTGGAGAATGTAGCTCAATGTTGTGGGTCTTTGAACATCACCGACAAGGTGCAGAATTCTGTCACCGGTAACAAGATGGAGGAGGCTGTCGTGGAGCTGCTGGAAGAACAGGAACGAATAAGAACGGTTACATCTAACTGGGTGCAGCTTAAAAGAGACATACTATCCGAACTGGAATCAATAGAACCAATGTATAGGGACGTTCTAACACGGCGGTACATCATGAGGCAAAGCACAGAATCAACCGCGAAAGAGCTAAACTATTCGGAGTCGCACATAAAGCGGCTTAAACGGCAGGCACTTGAAGCACTAGGGAAAGAAATCACGAAAGAGTGAGTTGCGATACCAAATGATACCTTTCTTTGTGTTATTATGTATATGGAATCTTAAGAGACCTTTCTCCAAGATTATAATAAGGAATAGTCGAGAGCGACCGCCGAAAGGCGGTTGTTTTCTTGCAGGAATTTTCAAAGGTATATGGCAATCCACAGCAATTATTGGTATAATCACATTGAATATTTCTTTTATGATTGAGAGGAGAAAACAATGAGAAAGAAAATTATTGCATTACTTATGGTCGCTATGGTTGCAACGTTAGCTGGATGCGGTTCTTCCGGAACGAAAGAAACCAAGAAGGCGGAAGAAAAAAAGCCAACCTATGAATCTGTGTACAAGGAGTACAGCCAGAAGATGAAGGACGCTACACCGGGACTGATTGAGGAGTACAAGAAAGAGGCTGAGGGTGTATCTGACGTCAACAAACTAGCGAACATCTGCACGAAGAAGACGGAGAAGCTTGCAAGCATCTGCACAAAGGGCGGAAAGAGACTCGCTACAATCCACACAAAAGAGAAAGACGATGAAGATAAGTATAACGAGTGGATGAACAAACTCACGGATGCATACCAAGACGAAGCACAGAAGATAACCGATGCATATCAAGACAGCGTGCTAGGATAAACAAAAAAGGAAAAATATTAAGTGAAATGCGGTAAGGCCGAAAGGCTGAGCCGTATTTTATTTTGCGTTAAAAAATTGAAATCAAAAGATTGTTATAGCCTAAACATATTAAGGAGGTGGCAGAGTGAAGACAACAAGTGAAATGCAGCTTGTAGCCGTTTCAAAACTAATTCCATACGTAAACAATGCTAGAACCCATTCTGCAGAACAGGTGATGAAACTTCGCTCCAGTTTGCGAGAGTTCGGTTTTGTCAATCCTGTCATTATTGACAGAGAATACAATGTAATTGCCGGACACGGCAGAATCATGGCCGCAAAGGAAGAGGGTATAAAAGAAGTTCCTTGTGTATTTGTGGATTATCTGACTGAGGCACAGAAGAAAGCCTATATCCTTGCAGACAACCGGATGGCGCTAGATGCAGGTTGGGATGAGGAACTTCTCCGCATTGAGATTGAGTCCTTAGAAGATATGGATTTCGATGTAGGCTTGACAGGATTTTCTGAAGATGAGCTTGCAGAACTTTACGGAGAGGACAATCAGTCGGAAGTGGAAGATGATGATTATGATTTGTCCGATGCACTGGAAAAGGCGGCATTTGTAAAACGAGGAGATGTTTGGACAGTAGGAAGACACAAACTGATGTGTGGTGATGCTACATCAAGAGAAGATGTAGATGCACTTATGGACGGGAAGAAAGCAAATCTCATTATTACGGATCCTCCGTACAATGTTGCCTTTGAAAGTTCAGACGGACTTTCCATTAAAAATGACAAAATGGCAAATGATAAGTTCTATGAATTCCTGCTATCTGCCTTCAAGAACATGGCAGAGCATTTGGAAAAGGGTGGATCAGCGTATGTATTCCATGCTGATACGGAAGGACTGAACTTCCGAAAAGCATTCGTGGACGCAGGGTTTCATTTATCTGGGTGCTGTATTTGGGTGAAGAACTCCCTTGTGCTTGGTCGTTCGGATTATCAGTGGCAGCATGAACCGGTTCTTTACGGCTTTTTACAGAATGGAAAGCACTACTGGAGCAAGAATGCAGGCAGAAGCCAGACTACCATCTGGAACTTCGATAAGCCAAAGAAGAATAAGAATCATCCGACATCAAAGCCGCTTGACCTTCTTGCATACCCAATTGGAAATTCCAGTCATGAGAATGCAATTGTCATTGATACCTTTGGTGGTAGTGGTTCAACCCTAATGACTTGTGAAAAGACAAATCGTATCTGTTATACGATGGAACTGGATGAGAAGTATGCATCGGTAATCCTTCGAAGATATGTGGAAGATACCGGAGATGCAGAGAATGTATTCGTAATTAGAAACGGAGAAAGACTTGCTTACTCCGACCTTGTCAAAGAGGTGGAGGGATCAGATGGAGAATAACAATTTATCACTGGGGAGTTTATTCGATGGTTCGGGTGGATTTCCTTTGGGAGGCTTGATTTCCGGCATTACCCCTGTGTGGGCATCGGAGATTGAGCCTTTTCCTATTCGCGTAACGACAAAAAGACTGCCACAAGTAAAACACTATGGAGACATCTCCAAGATGAACGGAGCGGAAATCCCTCCCGTGGACATCATAACCTTTGGAAGTCCATGCCAGGATATGAGTGTTGCAGGCAAGCGTGACGGACTTTCCGGCTCTCGTTCATCACTGTTTTATGAGGCAGTCAGAATCATAAAAGAAATGAGGTGTAAGACAGATGGCAAATATCCAAGATTTATCGTTTGGGAAAATGTCCCCGGAGCATTCAGTTCCAACAAGGGAGAAGATTTCCGAGCCGTCCTCGAAGAGGTCTGCAAAATCAAAGACGAATCAGTGTCTGTGCCTAAACCTAACAAATGGAACAGTGCAGGGAAAATCATGGGAAATGATTACTCCGTTGCATGGAGACAGTTTGACGCTCAATTTTGGGGAGTGCCCCAGAGAAGAAAACGTATCTACCTTGTCGCAGATTTTGCAGGTTGGTGTGCCGGAAAAATATTATTTGAGTCAGAAGGCTTGTTTGGGTATTCTAAGACGGGCATCTCTTCGTGGCAAGGAACTGCCGGAAGTGCTGAAGAAAGCGTTGGAGCGTCAAGCCTGTGCTTAAACGACCAGGGCGGTCAGCGGATGGATGTGACAGAGGATTTTACCGCAACACTTCGTGCGGCATCCAACCATCCTCCGCTTGTGTTTGAAAATCACAGTCAGGACACCCGGTACAAGGGGCCTTTAAATGTGGCACAGACGGTGCTTTCCACTTACGGAACAGGCGGCAATAATCAGCCGTTCGTGCTGGAAACACCGAAGACACTGAAAATCCGTTCCGGCTGTGAGGGCGGCGGCAAGGGAGCTTTAGTTCAGAACAATCTGTCAGCCACACTTGCCTGCAATAACGACCAGACAGTGTTCGTACCGAAGTGCTACGGTATCTGCTCCAAAGACAGCAATTCCATGAAATCAGACAATCCGCACAGCGGCTTCTATGAAGCAGAAACGAGCCGATGTCTGGATGCCAACGGCGGCAATCCGTCATGCAATCAGGGAGGCATGGCTGTGGTGGCGGTGCAAGGCTCCATGATCGGCAGAGCTGAAAAGAACGGTCCCCAGGGCAGCGGTATTGGAGAAGATGTCAGTTTTACGCTCAATACGGCAGACCGCCATGCGGTGGCATTTTCGCGGGAAGCCTATGACAAATATGTGGAAAATGATACGGGCGGTTCTCTTCGTGCAAGCGGTGGAATGTACGGCGGCGGTTCAGAAACCCTTGTCTACAGTACGAGCAAAAACTCCTACCATACAGAAGCGGAAGAAAATCTGGCGAATACGCTGGTGGCTACCGATTACAAAGACCCACCGATCGTAGCAGAAGAACCGCAGTACATTGTCCGCAGGCTTACCCCAACGGAATGTGCAAGGCTACAGGGATTCCCGGATTGGTGGTGCGATGAACTTGCTATAGAAAATCCTACCGATGAGGATATTTCTTTGTGGAGAGAAATCTTTCAGACACACGCTGATGCAATCGGAAAGAAAACAAAGCCGAAGACAGATAATCAAATCAGAAAATGGCTGCAGAGCCCACATTCGGACTCAGCGGAGTATAAGATGTGGGGCAACGGAGTGGCACTTCCGAATGTTGTATTTGTTCTTTCGGGGATAGCATATTATGCACAAAATCGTGCTGAATAAATCGGTGTATATTCTACTCGGATTATTACAGATATCGCTTGATATATATGTGGTTTAGAGTGATTAATACAGTACCGAAAGATAAAGGAGGTACTCAACATGAGAGTAGAATTTAACCGAACCGGAGCAAAGAGAAAAGCACTGGTTACAGCAATTGGAGAAATCCTCGGAACAAAGGCAAAGTACATGGGAATGCCAACAACGGCTTATGACTTCGGAGGTCTTATTGTAGATAAGACAGGAGCATTGGAGTTCGAAGAGAACATCTTTCCAAAGGACATCAAAGACCTTTTGAAGAGTCTTGCAGAAAAAGGCTTTACCGCCGAGAACAGCGAGGATTTGGAAGAGGGCAAAGAAGTCTCCGAAGAGCCGGAAGAAATGCCACAGGGCGAAAGCGTGGGGCTAACAATTGCCATTCCGCTTGAGGACGTTCTGGTGGGCAATCTTACAAAAATCTTGGAGTCGAAAGGAACACTCATAAAGAAAGCCTTGGGAGTTACAGACATTCGAATCAAGGTCGACCCTGTCGGATGCAGAGTAGAACTTACCCATATGGATGATATGCAGGCACCACCGATTGGGACAAAAGGAACAGTCCTTGGTGTTGATGATACTGCAAGCATTATGGTTTCGTGGGATAATGGCAGCGGACTCAATGTGGTCTACGGAGAAGATAGTTGCAGAAGGCTTGACTGTGTGAAGGTCACTTGCTACGGCAGTACCGAAACATGGGACAGCCGAAAGGATGCGATGGAGTTCTACCTTCGAGCAATGGCAGGTTCTGAAGGCAGTGAACAAAGCAGATACACCAAAATCTACACCGAACTCTCAATGGGAATGAGCGAATGCTCAGATGAGGAGTAAGGCTATGGATGAGAGGACAGAAAAGGAACGTTTTAAATAGGAAAAAGAGAACAGAGCCACAAGGCTCTATTTCTCGTATAGATAGAATTGTAGTATGTCACCATTTTGGGTGGCTATTTTTATTCGTGGAGGTGATTAGATAAATGGCAACAACAGAAAATCTGAAACCGCCAACAAGCACGAAAGAAGCAAGGGAGCGAGGGCGAAAAGGCGGTATTCAATCGGGCAAGGTGCGAAAGAAAAAGAAAGCTATGAGAGAGACTGCGGAGATGATTCTAGGACTTGCACTAAATGACGGCACAGTAACTGACATTGAAGGCGTCAAAAACGTGGCAGCACTGAATGGGAAGAATATCACAGTGCAGGAGGCCATCATCTTGAAACAGGCGTTGAAGGCACTGAAAGGCGATAAAGGGGCGGCGGAGTTCATGCGAGACACCAGCGGTAACAAGCCAACCAACGAACAGCGAATGGATGTAGCCGTGGACAATGGGTTCATCGATGCGTTGAATGCAGCGGTTAAGGAAGTAGAGCAATGTTCCGGTGGCAACCACTAAGTCCGAAACAGTTTGATATTTTCTCATGGTGGAACAGCGAAAGCAAGTTCTCTGATATGGACGGAATCATCGCGGACGGCTCTATCCGTTCCGGAAAAACAGTAGCAATGGGGACAAGTTTTGTCATGTGGGCGATGGAATCATTCGAAAGCGAGCAGTTCGCCATATGTGGTAAGACGCTAGGAGCGCTAAGAAGAAACGTACTATCGCCAATGCAGAATGTTCTCCCGGACATGGGATACGAGATAGCAGAGAGCAGACTAGAAAACAAGTGGACGATACGACACGGCGCCACCGTGAACACGTTCTATTTGTTCGGCGGCAAAGACGAAAGTTCGCAGAATCTCATTCAAGGTGTTACCCTTGCCGGGGTTCTATTTGACGAAGTAGCACTGATGCCGGAATCATTCGTAAACCAAGCAACAGCACGTTGCTCCGTGGAAGGTTCAAAATGGTGGTTCAACTGTAACCCGTCAACTCCGTTCCATTGGTTCAAGGCGAACTGGATAGACCGGAAGGTTGAAAAGAATCTTTTGTATTTGCATTTCGATTTGGACGACAACCGCAGCCTATCGGAGCACATCAAGGAAAGATACCGGAGTATGTATCAGGGCGTGTTCTACCGGCGTTATATCCTGGGAGAATGGGTAGCAGCGGAGGGAATCATCTATGATATGTTCGACGAAAACAGACACGTCACAAAGGAGAAATACAAGCCGGTAGGCGATGTTTATGTATCATGTGACTATGGAATACAAAATGCGACAGTTTTCCTCATGTGGGCGAAAATAAACGGAATATGGACGTGTATCCGTGAGTATTGCTACTCGGGAAGAGAAAACCTAAAGCAAAAGACGGATGCTGAGTTTGTTCAAGATATGAAGATGTGGCTAGACGGCACGATACCGAAAAGGATTATCGTTGACCCGTCAGCCACTTCTTTTATTGCAGAACTACGGAAGAACGGATACACGGTTAAGCGTGGAATGAACGACGTACTGGACGGCATACGTTACACGTCAACAGCACTTGGAAGAGGAGAACTGATGTTCGTTTCTGATTGTGTGAATACCATTCGGGAGTTCCATTCTTATATGTGGGATTTAAAGTCAGCGGATGCCGGAGAGGATAGACCGCTGAAAGAGCATGACCACTGTATGGATGCGATGAGATATTTCACTTATACGATTATGAGACAAGAAAAAGTTAAAGTTAAGGGATTCAAAGAGGGAATCTAATGCACACAAAAAGACCATACGAATTACCAAAGCCAATCACGGCGGACCCGTCAATACTGGAGCACATCACGCCTCAGTTGATAGAGGGGTACATCAATAAGCATGAAAGCAAATTCAAGCGCTATGAATACCTTGAAAACCTTTACAAGGGGTTTCACGATGTATTTAGACAGCCGGAAAAGGAAAACTGGAAGCCCGACAACAGACTGGCGGTTAATTTCCCCCGGTACATCACTGACACCTTCCTAGGATATGCCTACGGTGTGCCTATTAAGTGCACTGCACCGGAAGACTCAGAGGATGAACGACTGGCAGAATTCTACCGCAACAACGAAATGACCGACCACGATTCGGAAATGGCGAAAATGTGCTGCATCTATGGGCACGCTTGGGAGTTCTTTTATCAGGACGAAGAGACAAACACCAAAGTAGTTGCATACAACCCGAAAGACCTATTCTGCATTGTCGATGATACAGTACAGCGCCGGGCACTGATGATGATTCAGTATGGGCGGCACACGGTGGACGGCGTGAACAATGGCGTGCTTTACGGCATGGCAGCCACGGCAGACACGCTTTATTACTTTGACAATGGAAAAATCGTTGATAGAAAAGAGAATCCATACAGCTTAATCCCATGCGTTGAGTGGCGACTTAACGAGGAGCGCATCGGACTTTTTGAGGGCGTGGCTGGACTTGTGGAGACGTACAACAGGACACTGGGAGAGAAGGCAAATGATGTTGATTCTTTTGCAGAGGCTTATTTGGCGGTCATCGGGGCCGAGCTTGACGATGAAGACGTGTACCGCATCAGAGACAATAGAATCATTAACCTTTACGGCACAGATAACGCAAGGGATATTCTGGTTCAGTTCATGACCAAACCAACGGCAGACGGAACACAAGAAAATCTGCTGAATCGTCTTGAAAATCTGATATATCAGATATCTATGGTTGCGAACATCTCAGACGAACAGTTCGGAAACGCAAGCTCCGGTGTAGCTTTAGCATATAAATTGCAGGCGATGAGCAATTTGGCAGTCACATTTGACCGGAAGATAGAAAAGAGCCTCCGGAAGCGGTTCAAGATATGGTCAAGCTTATCAACCAACGTGGCTGACAGAGAGGTTTGGCGGGACATTGATATCAAGTTTACCCGGAATCTTCCAAAGAATCTGCAAGAGGAAGCACAGACCGCTTCACAGCTTGAAGGTATCGTGTCGAAGGAAACGCAGCTATCCGTGCTCTCCATCGTTCCGGACGTGAAGAAGGAAATTGAAAAGATGGAAGAGGAAGAAGAGGAGCAGATGCAGCAGTTAAGCATGTATCAGCAGACCATGGGGGCAGTAAATGGCGAAAACAACGATGGAAATATTTCTAGCACGGACGAAGGAGAACCGGGACTACTGGAGAAGTAGAGAGGACCGGCAGGCGGTCGTAAATGAGCATACCATGCAAAATATCGATGCCGAAATTCAGAAGATATACGAGCGGATGGTCCCGGATATCCAAAAGGAAATTGAATCATTCTATCAGAGGTACGCCGATAAAGAGGGAATCAGCCTAGCGGAAGCCAAAAAGAGAGTGTCGAAGTTCGATGTAAAGGCTTTCGAGGCAAGGGCTGCAAAAATGGTTAAAGACCGTGATTTCAGCGATGAGGCTAACGAGCTTATGCGGCTTTATAACGCAACCATGCGGATAAATCGGCTGGAGCTTCTAAAGGCGGATATAGGCTTGCACATGATAGACGGATTCGACGACCTAGAGAAGCTGACCGGCGAAAAGCTGACCGAGGAAGCCGTGAAAGAGTTCGAGCGGCAAGCGGGAATCTTAGGGAATGGCGTGAAAGGTGCATCCGAAAGAGCTAAAAGCCTAGTGGGGCAGTCTTTCATGAATGCCACATTCAGTGAACGCATATGGAGCAATCAGGAAGCCTTAAGAAACAAGCTATCCACGATACTCACAAAGGGCTTGATTGGTGGTAAGAGCTATCAGAGCCTTGCGGCGGAGATTCGGAAGGATTTCAATGTATCGGCAAGGGAAGCAAAGCGCCTAGTTCGAACCGAAATGGTCCGGGTACAGACACAAGCTCAGATTGATTCGTACAAGGCGAACGGCTGGGAAGAGTTCGAATTCTTAGCGTATGGCACGGCATCGTGTGAGATATGCAACGCTTTAAACAAAAAGCATTTCAAGATATCGGATTTTCAACCGGCAGAGAATGCGCCGCCCATGCATCCGAATTGCAGATGCCGGACGGCTCCGTACGAAGATGAAGAGGAATATCAGAAGTGGTTGGATTCGTTTGGAGATAATTCTGTAAAGTTTGCAAAGGATGATATTTTGAAAGATACCGATAGAGTTTATACGAAGTCAGAAATAGAGCAAATAGCACAACGCACTTTTGAACTGGTGAATAGGTATGTTGACAACGAGAGCAAATGGAGCGGAAGAATCATAGTAGACGATTCTTTCGGGAGGTGTGCCAAATTGTGGAATTGCGACATTGTAACGACAAGTAAAACATCCCCGCATATGATTCTGCACGAGCAGATTCATGCACATTCTATAAGCTATTATGATGTGGACACATACAGAGAAAACCACAAAATTGAAGAGGCGAGCGTTCAATTACTAGCACAAGAAATAAGCAAGCGTGAAGGCATTGAAATTATTCATTCTCAATATGATGAAATGGTTTCAGACTTGCGAGCTATCAGAAAGAAAATGAAAGTGTTTGATAGTGATTTGGAGTTCGCAAAAATGCTAATCAAAATACCAGTTGTTGATAGAATTGGATGGCTGGAAGAACAAGCTTACAATCAAATGTTAAAAAATGGTACAATAAAGGAACTCGAAGAGATAAATTCACTAATTGAGAGGGTACAATAATGGAAGCTTACAAAGTTGCAAATAGAATTATGAACGATAAAAACATATCTGATGATGAATGGCTTCAACTTCAAATTGAAATACGGGAATTTCTCAAGACAGACCCACCAGAAGAAGAAAAATCTCTATTTTATCCTTTAGGTTGTTTAGAAATCGTTGATATAATGTGCGACGGAATAGAGAGAAAAAGGAGTGTTGAGCATGGCGAAAGATGATATCAACGTAATCATGTACAAGATTCTCCGGTATCTCTATGAGTGCAAGAAGGCAGGAATCCGACCAAGTGAAGAAGATATAGTTTACAACTCTAAACTTTTGAATATTCCTAGACTTTACTGGGAGGATGTTATTCTTGAACTTGGTGAAAAAGGATTCATCAACGGCATTCAAAAGAGAATAACGAAAGATGGAATAATTATCACATTTGGAGAACGGTTTGGAATCTCCATTGATGGGATGAAGTACGTCGATGAAAACTCGATGATGGCAAAAGTAGAGGAAGAACTGGGCGCCGCATTCAAGACGGTACTATCCGCATTACTCACACGATAGAAATAGTCTTAAAACGCATTTAAACGCTCCATAACCGCTTTTAAATGTAAACTCAATAAATTATATCTATGAAGGAAAATCGCTCATTACAGGGCGATTTTTTGTATACCCTTTTTCTGGGGTGTCCAAGCATTCACGACATTAAACTGTATGGAATATCAAGCATTGCGATGTAAAACACATGGAGGAAATTATGGCAGAAGGAATGAACAATCAGAACACAAACGCAAACACTGAACCGAATACCGAACCGAACACTCAGACCGAGCCAAAAGGCGGAGCGGAGCCGGAAAAGAAGTATACGGATGAAGACCTCGACAAAATCATCGGTCAGAAGTACGCAAAATGGAGCGAAAAGACCGATAAGGCTATCGAGGATGCCAAAGCGGAGGCGGTCAAGCTGGCGAAAATGAACGCAGAGCAGAAAGCCGCCTATGAATCAGAGCAGAAGGACCTCAAAATTGCGGAAATGGAAGCACAGCTGCAGAAAATCGCACTGGGAAAGGTTGCCGGTGAGATTCTCAAGGAGCAGGGCATGGATGCTACACAGGATATTCTGGACATGGTCGTAGGCACAACCGCAGAGGACACAAAAACACAGGTGGAAGCGTTCGTGAAGCTGGTCAATGCACAGGTGGAAATCAGGGAAAGACAGAGGGCGACAGGTACCACGCCGAAATCTTACACCGGAGCGGAACCACTGAGTGAAATTGAACAGCGGATTGCAAAGTATCGAAAGTAAAAGGAGTAAATTATGGCAGGTGAAAACAATAATCAGGCAGTAAGACGTTATACCAAGGAATTCAAAGACCTTATGCAGGCGGTATTCCAGAGCAGAGCGTTCTTTGGAGACTTTTTCGGTGGTGGAATCGAGGCGCTTGACGGAATTCAGGAGAATCAGACCGCATTCAGCGTTAAGACTTCCGACATTCCGGTAGCAGTAGGCACTTACAGCACCGATACGAACACCGCATTTGGAACCGGAACAGGAAAGTCCAGCAGATTCGGCAACAGAACCGAGATTATCTATACCAATGCGGATGTTCCTTACAGCTGGGGCTGGAGCTTCCACGAAGGAATCGACCGGAACACGGTTAACAACGACTTCAACACGGCGGTGGCTGACCGTCTTGAGCTTCAGGCACAGGCAAAGACAAATCAGTTCAACACTCATCACGGTAAGTTCATCTCCGATAGTGCCGCTGAAACCATCGAAGCGGCAGCACTCACCGAGGAGGAAGTTGTAAAGGCATTCAATGCCCTTGCAAAGTACTTTGTTAACATTGGCGCAGTTGGCACCAAGGTAGCAAAGGTTACACCGGATGTATGGAACATCATCGTTGACTCCAAGCTCATGACCACCGCAAAGGGTAGTTCTGTAAACGTGGACAACAACACCGTGAACACCTTCAAGGGTTTTCAGCTCGAAGTTATCCCGGATGCAATGTTTCAGAAGAACGAGTGCATTTACGCTTACATCACCGGCATCGGTAAGGCGTTCACCGGCATTCAGACAGCTAGAACCATCGAATCCGAAGACTTCGACGGTGTAGCTTTGCAGGGAGCTGGTAAAGCGGGTGAGTACATCCTTCCGGCAAACAAGAAGGCAGTTGCAAAAGTAACAGTTACGGCAGCATAGGAGGTTAAATAATGGGATATGTGGTAATTCATCGGTTCGCAGACACGCAGGACACGACCGAGACGAAGAACGGTTCAATTCCGTACATTTACGAAATCGGTGACGAGTTTCCACGAGCTGGAAAGCGTGTAAATAAGGGCAGAATTGAAGAGCTGGCAGGTTCGAAGAACAAGCCGGGTTTTCCGCTGATTGAGTACACCGAGGAGTGCAACACTAAAACCGTGAGAGGTAAGAGGACGAAATAGTCGGAAAGGCACAACATGGAAGACTTACTAGAACTGCTCAATATGCAGGATGCCGGAGACGAACAGAGGAAGAAGCTGCAGACCATTATGGATATCACGAGCGACAGACTGAAAGTAAAGCTGGGCACCGATGAGGTGCCCGGTCAGCTGTCCTACATCGTGACGGAGGTATCCATCATTCGATTCAACCGGATTGGTTCGGAGGGGCTTTCTTCTCATACCGTCGAAGGCGAATCGCAAAATTTCAGCGGAGACGATTTCTCGCCTTACGAAAGCGACATTCAAGCGTGGATTGACGAAAACAAAGGCACGTCAAGAAGGGGGAGGATTCGGTTTATATGAGATTTGATACAGAGGTGTACTTTTACACGGAAAAGTCGAATTACAACGCTGAGACTGGCGATTATGACCGTGAGAAGCCATCTGAGGTGCCAAAGATGGCTTCCGTCAACCAAACCGAAACCGCAATGATCCGGATGATATACGGCACCATACCGCAGAAATCATTAACGGTCCGGCTGCAAAACAAATATGAGAAACCGTTTGATTATATTCGAATCGGAAAGAAACTCTACAAGGTGGACAAGCGAATCGACTTATACACCAAACAAGCGTTTATCGTTTCGGAGGTACAGCATGGGCGTTGATATTAAATGGGAAGGTCTCGACAAGCTGCAGGACAACTTCGAAAAAGCCGCAACACTGGACGACATTAAAAGAGTTGTGCGGCACCAAGAAAAAACCTTGCTGGAGACGGCGCAAGAGCACGCCGTCAAAAAGTCAGCTGGCGGTGAATTTTACGGCGGTTATAGCGGAATTGAGCGGTCCGAGGGCGGAATTTATGACGACCTAAAGACGGACCTTTACTTAGAAGGTCTAGCGGTTGGCATTCAGTCGCTTAAGGACTATTCGGCTTGTGTCGAGTACGGAACAAGGCGGCAGCCACCGGAGCCGTTCATGGAGCCAACAGCACGAGAAGCGGGAGAGAAGTTTGTGAGAGATTTGAGGAAGTTGTTTAAATGATGGATGCACAGCAAAGCCTTTTTACAGGGTTGAAAATGAAGATTGAAGCACTTGGATTAAGCGTGTATGACGGCGGTATGCCTTCTGAGGATGCGCCATACCCTTTTGTTTATCTCGCCGACAACACGATGCGGGATATGATGGTTAAGGGAAGCGGAATCGGCACGGTATCGCAAAACATCCATGTATGGCAGAACGATTCGAAAAAGAGAGGCACGCTCTCACGGATTGCCGCCGAAGTGATGGAGGTTTGCCGGGAGTTCGAGGAGTATGGCGGCACGGGCTACACATTGCGGAGCTTGAGTCAGAAAATCATCTCAGACAACAGCACGGCGGAACCGTTGATGCACGCAATTATCGAGGCAGAATATTATTACAGTTAAAGAAGGAGAAGAATTATGGCAACAGCGATTGCAGGAAAGAAAATCATTTATCTTTACCGACTTCTTGAGGATGCATCGAAGGAAGCAGCAAAGCAGATTGCATTTGTTACGGAGAACGGCAGAACGAAGTCGAAGGATGCGGATTCTACAGCAACGAAGGACGGCACTATTCGAACCCCGGCAACAGCGGAGGTAGAAATCACGTGCACTTCCATTCTGGCAAAGGGTGACACCATGCTGGACAAGCTGGAATCTGCATTAGATAATGACAAATTGATAGAAGTATGGGAGGCGAACATGGATGAGCCGGTTGAAAGTAAGACAAACCAGTACAAGGGCACTTATTTTCAGGGGTATCTGACCGAGATTGAGAGAACAGCCAACGCCGAGGACATGGTGGAAGTATCTCTCACTTTTGGTATTAACGGAGCGGGCGCAAAGGGCAACGTTACCGTAACAGACACGCAGGCAGACATGGCTTCCTATGTATTCAAAGACACTACAGTAGGAGCATAGGTTTTAAGCGGGCGGGGGACGATTGTTCCCCGCTTTTGGTATATGGAGGATAAATATGTACGACATCGAAATCAACGGCACATCATACCCGGTTAAGTTTGGAATGAATTTCATTAAGGAGATTAACAAGAGAGTCACAGTTACAATGGATACATGGGGCGGCAAAGAGGAGAACGTTGGTCTGAACTATTACATTGCTAAAATCATGGACGGCGACCTTGAAGCACTACAGCAGATTATTTTTGTAGCAAACAAAACAGAGTCGCCAAAACTCAACATCTCAATTCTAGATGATTGGTTCGAGGACGATAACACCGACATTGACGAAGTGTTTAAGAAGGTGACTGATTTTTTATCGGAAGCGAATTGTACGAAAAAGACGTACAGGAACGTCAAGAAGGCAGCGGAAGAGCAGAATCAGACGATGTAAAGTCTATGACGTTCGAAAAGCTGATAGACAAAATCACGGAAGATTGCTTCCGGTTTTTCGGCTTCCGGAGTTTTGACGAAGTGGACCGGCTGACATTCCCGGAGTATGAACTGCTATGCAAAGCGCACAAGTTGAGCACGGTGGATAAAGATATGTGGGTTCACAAGCTCGCCTATCTGAACTTCATGGCTAAGGCAAGCAGAAAGGCGGGAAAGACACGGACAAAGCCGGTTTATGAGACTTTCGACAAGTTCTACGACTATCAGAAGGAACTGGACAAGGTAGAGCGGGAATATGACACGGAGCGGAACGAAAGATTCCTTGCTATCAGCAGAAAAATGAAAGAAGAAAGGAGGGAAGAATGAGCAGTAGCGACTACATCGTAACCGCCGTTCTAATGGCAAAGGATAGGAATTTTCAAAGTACATTTGAAGCGGCAAACAAGACAACGCAAACTCTCGGGGGCAAGATTAAAAGCGGTCTCGGATTCGGAGCGTTAGCCGGAATCGGCGCAAAGGCGGTTGGCGTTGTCGGTGGCAGCCTTAAAAGCCTTGTGTCAGAGCTGGATAATACAAACAGTGCGTGGACGTCTTTTGCATCCAACATGGCTATGTCAGGCATGGGCGACACGAAAATCAAGGAAACACAAAAAGACTTACAGGATTACGCAAAAAAGACCGTATACACCTCAAAAGATATGGCGGCAACCTATGCACAATTATATGCAGTCAATAGGAAAACATCACCAAGCCTTGTTAAAGGGTTCGGCAACGTTGCGGCGGCGGCACAGGATCCGGCACAAGCAATGAAGACGTTGTCTATGCAGGCGACCCAGATGGCGGCGAAGCCTAAAGTTCAGTGGGAAGACTTCAAGCTGATTCTTGAACAGACCCCTGCCGGAATGTCAAAGGTTGCGAAAGCAATGGGCATGACAACAACAGAGCTTGTTAAGAACGTGCAAGACGGCAAAGTCAAGACAGAAGATTTCTTCAAGGCAATGGAGAGGTTGGCGGAAGATAGCGACCTATCTAAGATGGCTAAAAGCTATAAAACGATAGGGCAAGCGGCAGACGGCTTGACGGCTACATTATCATCTGGACTGGCTCCGGCGTGGCAGGTAGTATCAGATGTTGCCATTGGTGGAATCACGAAATTAATGGGCGTTGTTGGCAAAGGAATAGACGGACTGGCGAACATCTTCAAAGGGACAGGAAAACAGCTTGAAAAAACAGCGGGAGCGTTTGAACGGTTCGCCGGGACCCTTAGCCGGAACCAAGGCGTGATGGACGTTCTCAAACTGACAGCAAAAGCCACGTCAGCGGCTCTCAACGCCCTTCTTAAGGTCATCGAGAAGGCATCTAACGGTCTTAACAAGATGATTAAGATAGAGCCTAGACTTCCGGAGCTTGCCATGGGATTCGGCGCAATCAGTGCCATCTTGAAAAAAACAACCGGAAAAGGTCTCTTAACATCGCTGGGAAGTCCATTAGTCAAGAAGTTGACTACAACGGTCAAAGGGTTGAACATCTTCAAGCGGAGCGCCAAAAAAGCCACTGAGGAAGTTGGCGAAACGCTGGCAGAAGGCGCCGCCGGAATGTCCAATGCAGGAAAGGCGGCATCCTCGACAGGGGAGACGGTCGCAAAGACAGGGAACAAGCTTATGCAGGCTGCAACAACTTTCCTTGTTTTCGGTGCTGCAATCCTCGTAGTAGCCGGTGGTTTTTGGGTGATGGCACAGGCAGCAGCGACGGTAGCTAACGGAGGACCGGCAACAATAGCCGTGTTCTTTGGCATGATAGCAGCCATCGCAGCGTTAGCGTTTGTTTTCTCCACACTCGGAGAAGGTTTAAACCTTGCTATTCCGGGAATGGTCGCATTTGGATTAACCGTAGCTCTTGTCGGAGTCGGAGTTGCACTTATCGGTGCCGGCGTATACCTATTATGTTCCGGTATCGTTAAACTTACGGGAGCATTACCTATGCTTGCTAAAAACGGAGCGGCGGCGGCTGGTGGACTTGTAGCACTGGCATTAGGATTAGCTACAGTTGTCGCAGTTGCGGCGGCGGCTGGCATCGTGCTTGTTGCTCTCGGTTCCGTGGCAGGCATTGCAGGTTTGGGAATCATGGTTCTACTGGCGGCGGGTCTTGCGGTTGCGCTTGTCATGCTCGCATTTGCAGCGGCTTTGAAGCTCGCAAAAACGCAGGTATCGGGCATCGCAACGCAGTCGAAAAAGGCGGCATCTAACTTGAAGCAGATGGTTACATCCGTAAACATTGTTAAGGCTGGACTAGGCGCACTTAAGAGCCTTGCATCCGGGGCAATGTCAGCCTTAAAGAGCGCTTTCAGTTCGGGAGCATCCGGGGCAAAATCGGCGGCGGCTTCCATCGGTAAAAATTTCCGTTCAGGCATATCAAGCGGAATGAGAGGCGGAGTAAGCGCCGCAAGAAGTGGAATGCACGCAATCAATAGCGCAATGTCAGGAGAAGCCGGGAAGGCTCATACCGTGGGCGTGAACATCGGCAGGGGACTTGCTAATGGTATTCGTGCCGAAATTCCGGCAATCAGAGCGGCGGCGGCAGCAGCTTCAAGCGCTGCAACCGTGAAGATGCGGAAGACGACGAAGGAGCACTCACCGTCAAGAGTAACCCGAAAAATTGGTGCATTCCTATCAGAGGGTCTTGTTATCGGTATGGAATCCAAGAAGCGTGATATCAGCCGTATGTCTGCAAAGCTGGCGAACATGGCTACATTAAGTCCTAGCAGAATGGCATTTGCCGGAGATTATAGCTTGAACGATACATGGGACTATACCAGTACCGCCAACTATGAAATCACGGTGGTGTCAGAGCTTGACGGAAAGGTGGTGTCAAAGCAACTGGCGCCTACCATGCAGCAGGAACAGAACCGACTGACCACCAGAGCAAACAGAAGGAGAGGTATCAGATAGTGTACGTATTCCGAGACACAACGGAGGTAGGGACATTATTGTCTCTACCTTCCGAGGCGGTAATGATTAACGGAGAATACATCGAAGATGAGAATTCATCGTTGTACATCGAAGGTTACCGCACATTGTATACAAAAGGCAGAGAAAGCCTTAAAAAAGACCTTAAAACAGAAGAAATCGGAAGCCGGAATGGAACGAAAATCAAAACGACAAGATACCCGGAGAGAGAAATTGTTGTCGGGTTTCAACTTGTCGCAGAAGATAACGAATCGTTCCGGAGCGCCTTCAATAAGTTGAATGGGATTCTAGACAGAGAAGAGAGTCAGTTCATATTCCACGACGAAGAGGACATGTTCTTTATCGGAACGCCATATTTTGAGGCGGATATCGAGGAAGGACGGAACGCCGTAAAGGGAGAGTGGACAATCTACTGTCAAGATCCGTTCAAATATTCAGTTGATGAATATGAAGCGGAATCTTTCACGGACACGGACGGGAACACAACCATGATGGTTGAATACGGCGGAACTGTCCCGGCGCATCCGACATTCAAAGCAAGTTTTTACACAACAAAGCCGGAAGTTGACGAAACCAACGCCGATGATACCAGCTACCAAGGCAACGAAGACGAAAAGCTGGGCGAACTGGGTAATTGTGGATACGTTGCGTTTTTTGACAGCAACGAACACATCTTGCAGTTTGGGGACCCGGATATTTCCATCGAGAAGCCGGCAGAAGTGCAGCCTATCAGGGTATCGCAGGAGTTCACACAGGCGGGCAACTTTGGAAGCGCTATTCAGCAGCTATGGAAGCCGAATCAGAGCGGCACCGGGTATTCCGGCGCACCTATCGAGGGCGGTTTTTATGAAGCATATGGCGCCAATTCCACGCCTTCCGGAACTACCAGCGGGGCGATTATCGGCTATAAGTGGGATGCCAAAAAGAAAACATGGGTTTCAAGTCCGGTGTCTGACAGTTCAGGAAGTGCACCGAGCGTTAAATACAAGATGTACTACAAGGCGACCGGAAGAACAGCTAGTTCGGTAAAGCTCACGGTGGATATTACCGCCGTAGTTGGTTCGGTCAGCGGTAAAGTTAAGAAGAACTGGAAAAAAGCAAAGCTGCAAGCAGTTATCACGGTGGCAGGAAAGAGCCACACAAAGACAATCAAGTCGGGAGGTAAGTCATGGGGCAAAGGCTCGCACAAGGTGTCGTACACGTTCACGGTATCGGATATTCAAGCCGGGACCATTGACCTATCCTGCAAGGTGGAGGTGAAGGAATCCGGAGCGAAAGGGTCAGCGGGAAAGCTGAGTTCTCGGAGCGGAAACACAATCACAATCCCGACTTATACCGACAAGACCCCGACAAACTACTTCTTGAAATCAAGTTATGGAAGCGTAACACAGAGCGGATGGCACGGGGCAACAATCACAAGGGAGTTGCCGCCGGATGAGAACGGAACCAGCGGCGCAGAATCCTACAGCATTGATGCATCGGTCAAGTTTTCCATCGGGTCTAGTGCCAACGATGTTACGCAATGCGGAATGCTTGAAATCATGGCGCTGAACAAGAGTAACGACATAGTAGCCGGCATCCGAGCGTATAAGTCAAGTCGGGGCAAGAATGCGACTATCCAGTATGTTTGGCAGAATGAAGTCGTAGATAAGACGACCACCTTCAACGCAGATAACAAGAATAGCAACCTTACAGTTAAGATTGAGGGCGGATGGTACATGATATCCTACAAATTCGGGAGCGCCACGAGCGAATTCTATCCGTTCCCGGCTATTTACAATTTCGAGGATACCAACGTAACAAAGGTTGTGATTGCCGCCTACCAGTGGAAGGCACAACCGCCGATGGATTGGTTAGGTGTGAGAAATCTATCGTTTTACGGACGACCAAAGACTAGCGAAAACACGACAGAAATTCCATTTCAGAACGGTGACATCTTGACGGCAGACGGAAAGACCGCCACGGTAACCATGCTGAGGCACGGAAGCGACGAAGGCGTAAAGCGCCCGGACCTTGGAGCACTGGGGAACGATTGGGAAACGCTAGTTTTAACGCCCGGAACGAATTCAGTTCACACGTCCTATTCGGCGTGGGCGGGGCAGCAGCCATATATTAGGCGTTGCCGGTCTGATGAAGCTTATGGCAGAGATTATTATCAGCAGCTTGATTCAGACACTCCATACGATAGCGGGGTTGAATATTACAATTCGTCGAAGGAGAGAGTCTACCCGACCGAGGAAGAGTACAACGCAAGTCCTGAAAGCTATTACCAGTTTATGGATGCTGGCACGAATCCGACCGTCTACTGCAATTCAAGCGGCACGGAGTACAGCACGCAGCCTACATACGAGCAGTGGGCGGCGAATCCGTCGGAGTATTATGTGAGCGAATCAACAGCGCCAAAGTTCTCAATGACATACAGAGAGGTTTTCATATGATTTTATATATTGCAGATAAAAACTTTAAAATTCTCGGTACCGCTTCAACCAGTTTGTCGGGCGGCTATGTTATCACCGACGACACGAAAAAGGAAGAAGTGGAAACAGGAATTGCAACGCTCGATTGCACCGTCGCCTACACCGACGATACAAGGTCGGACATTGAAAGTTGGTGCAGGGCGGGGAACTACGTATTAGCCTACTACGGCAAAGAAACTGCATCCGATATGGATATTGTGAATCTCTTCATGATTACAACCACGGAGCTGTCCGTATTGGACCACACAATCAAATTTGAATCGGAGGATTCCGGGTTAGACCTGCTGAACAACCTTGCTAAGGAGTACACCGGAACGGAACAGATGAGTGCAGCGGATTACAGCAATAAATTTCTTGAGAAAACAGGTTTTCGCTTGAGAAATAACAACGTTTCGAAGAACCCGAAAAAGCTTGAATGGACTAGCACCGATACGGTAACAAAGAGGCTTGCGGATATTGCGGAGAAGTTCGAAATTGAGCTTACCTATGGATTCAGCGTTAAAGGCTTGACCGTGTCGGATAGGTGGGTTGATATCGCAGATGAAACAGGGAGAGACACAAAAATCAATCTGTACATCAACAAAGAGGTGAACAATATCACCGTAAAGAATACCATCGAGAACCTAGCGACAGCGCTTTATGCAACCGGAAAGGACAACTTAACGCTTATCGGCTTCACAATTCCGGAGGCAGATAAAGACAAGTACCAGATTGACCCGGACGGAAACCTTGTATCCCTCGAAGCGCTGACCAAATGGGCAAGAGTGGACTATTCGAGTAAAGATTCTTTCAGCGGCAATTTGTATCAAAAATTCGAATCCTCGGACACGGCTTCACAGGCAGACCTTTACAAGCTGGCAAAAGAAAAACTGGATTCCATTTCGGATATTGAGACCAACTACGAAGTGGACATAGCAGACCTGCCGCCGGGGGTAGGGATTGGTGACCGTGTGAACATCGTGGACGATGCCGGGAACACGTACATTTCCGGTCGAATCCTTGAGCTTGAAACATCTGTCACCGACGGAACGAAGAAGGCTACACTTGGTGAGTATGTAATCAAGGACAGCGGCATTTCGGAGCTAGTGGAGAATCTAGCAAGCAGTTTTGCTAATCTGTCAAAAGTCCGGGAGCTGTACACATGGATTGCTTACGCCGATACTATCGACGGTGACGGATTCTCATTTTCCCCGGAAGGGAAAGAGTACCTTGGTACCGCCGTAAATCAGCTGACGGAGGAAGCAGGAACGGATCCGGCAGTGTATAAGTGGGTCAAAACCAAAGGCGAACAGGGAGAAAAGGGGCAACCCGGAGCGCCGGGCGAAAAAGGAGACCCCGGAGAAGATGGATACAGCCCAACGGTAGACCTTAGCACAGGCGAATCAGGAAGCACGGTGTTAACCGTAACAAATAAAACCGGACAGTCAAGCACGGAGCTTAAGGACCAAGCAGCACGGAACGAGGCTAACGATGCCCGCAATTATGCAGATAATTACATCAATTACGACGAAACCGGAACGATGATAGCAGCGGAAGCCGTAAAACCAATAGAAGCCACGAAAAACAACGTTCTACTCACCGATAAGGATGTACAGATTCGAGACGGTCAAAAAGTGCTTGCCTCTTACGGGGAGACCATTGACATTGGCGGGGAAAGCGAACAGCATGTAACAATCGCAAAAGACAAAATGGCGGTAAACGCCGGACCAGAAAGCTTATTCAGCGTTGACAGCTTCAAAAGCGGCACGGAAATAATCAGCACTTGGATCAATACAGATAAACTTACTCCGACCGAAGATATCTACCCGGAAATATCAGACAGCATCGCTTTTTCGGTAGAAGATATAAATAGAACGATAGACCTAGACGGAAGCTATAGCTATTCGTATAATTACAGCTTCTATAATAAGGGCGCTAAGCGAGTATGGTTTGAGCTTGAAGGCGGAGAAACCATAACAATCAATGAGGCTGTTGGTGGTAATAGCCTCCATTACGAAGAATTTAGCACCAGCGGTAATGAGTACTATAACGGCTTCGAACTTGCTACAAGCGAAAAAATTACGAGAAAGGATATCATAGCGCTACGAGCATCATACGATATAGAATTTAATCCGGCTATCGTGGACATTGGACAATATCGAACAAAAGACGTAATCAACTATATGGGAATGAATCTATACGATTTCAAGGCGCTGAAAATTGGCTCAGGAATTGCATCCGAAAACAATAGGAGAGATGCATTTACAGTTGATTTTATTGGAAATGGCTATTTCGGGAACACGCTGAATGTTGAGCAAGATATCCGTGCTATGTATGTAGGCGCAGCGCAAGCTGATGTTAACAAGATATCCGCCGAAAACATTTCAGCTGAAAACATTTCAGCAGATAACATTACGATGAACATACAGCGTGGCGCCGGAAAGATAACCCTAACAACCGGAGCAGTGGGTTTTCAGCCACGTTGGTATCTGTGCGGAAACATTGTTCAGATGGAAGTTTCGACAAAATGCACCGGAGCAGTAGCAAGCGGGGCAAATATCGCCGCCGGTAAAATTACCGGGGTACCGGCACCAATAACAAAATCAGGGGTTCGTGCCGTGTCTTATTACGGTAATAATTCGAATATATCGTTTATGGGTTCCGATGGCACGTTTTACGCCCGTAACGCCGGAGCGGATGCACTGGCAAAGGGCAATGATTGTATAGGTGGCTTCACGTACATCACGGACGGCACCATGCTATAGAAAGGAGCAAGAATGAAATCAGAAAAACAGCTCTACCAATGGGATGTGAATCAGTATCTAACAGAGTTGCAACAAACAGCAAAGTTTGTAGATTACCCGATGGGTAATGAGGTTATCAGAATTGAGACGGAAGGCAAGCGCTGCCGAATCCCCGACGAATTTCTGCAGACTGCCGGATTCAAGACATGTTATGAACGCTATTCCGACGGTACTTATACGGCATATAATTTCAACGTGCAATCATCGCCAAAGCCGCCTGACTACGTCTACACAGCGGAAGAGCGTACAACATTTGATGCGCTCGTGGCTAAAGCGGATGCCGCAATCGCAGAAATCAAGCGCCGTGCCGATTCAGGGGAGTTCACACCAGTGAAGGGCGTGGACTATTTCACGGATGCGGAGAAAACCGAACTGATGGAAAGCGTGTCGACTGGAGCTATCGGCGAATTCCGGAAAGTCGTTGACAGTGCGACCACCGAATACAACGACAATCACAATTTGAAGTTGGCTAAGTACAACGCCAACGCCTCCGAAAAGTTGACCACCTACGACACCAACGCCGAACAGCACACAACGGACTACAACCGCAACGCCGCCGAGAAGCTGGAAGCCTACAATCAGAATCATACCGAAAAGGTGGCGGAGTACAATCAGAACGCCGAAACCAAAACGGCGGAATTCGACGCCAACGCCGCCGCCTTGCAAACCGAGGTGGACCGCTTGCGGGGCGAATGCGACCAGCTGACGGCAGAAAACCGAAAACAGGAAAACAAGATTTCGGCGTTGATTAAGCTGAACAAGGGACAGACCTATGACATTCTGCCGGAAGAAGGCGAAACCGCAAGCAGAACGGCACCGAGCGGGGCGAAGTATGTGAGCGTGGATAACGTGGGCGGAAAAAGTATAGTGTGGAACCAAAAAATTGACACAACAAAAGCCAAACTGATTACAAAAGCGGGAGTTACCGTTTCTAAAAAAGAGAACGGCAAACTGTTTTTGAGTGGGACTGCCACCGGAGGAACAGCGTGGTGCATCATAGGCGAGGCAAGTTTAGTTGTTGGGCACAAGTACATAGCTAGAAGCGTCGCCGAAAATGTCCCTTTGAGATTTGATAATCCAAACGGGGAATGGGCTATGCATTTTACCGGAAACCTAGAAGTTAAGACTCTAACAGTGCAAACTTCCAAAAATGTATATGCGCCGGTTAAAGAAGGTATAGCTGTTAATGCAGAAATAGACCCCTTCCTCATCGACCTAACTCTGATGTTTGGAGCCGGCAACGAACCGACCGCCGAACATTTCGAACGGATGTTCCCGGCGGATTCGTACCCGTACAATCCGGGAGAAATCATTTCTTCCCGGACGGAGACTATTACCGCCGGGGCGGAAACCATCACGACAGGTTTTCCGGAACTACGGTCCACCACGGCGGCACATGACTACATCAATATGGACGACGGGCAAACAATTCGAAACATTAGGAAAATCAAATTTAGTGAATTGAAAACCAAAGAATTCGAGAATGGCGTGTTTTATATAAATCATTCCGAAATTGGAGCCAAACATTTCAATGCTAGTTGCTTGACCCCCGGATTTGCGTTTATCGATGAAGAGTTAGTGAACATCAAACCCGGAGAATGCAACGGGCGTGGCTATTACTTCCGATTCAAGGCGCCGGCGGAAATTGATACGGTTGATAAATTCATGGAAAAGTATGGAAATGATTATATCTATTTTGAATTAGAAACCCCGACAACTGAACCGGTCACCATCCCGGAACCCCTGCAAGAATGGCTGCCGGTGGAACCCGGCGGAACGGTCACGTTTCGGAACAGCGACGACACAAAACAGCTCCCGGTGCCGAATGCGGTCAGCTGGGTGCGGAAGCTTGACGAGGTGGAGTAAATGGCTAAATTAGAGAAATTGTATGCAATTATCGATAAGGAAAATTTCGAACCCGGTGGAACATTAGAAGAGCGGGTGTCCGTGCTGGAGGAAGTGCTGCAGGAGCAGGTTATGGCGGTCACGACCGCAAAAGAAGATGATTAACGGAATGCCACCTATGCGGTGGCTTTTTCGTTGCCAAAAATCAAGAAGGGAGGTGATACCATGCGAATGTACGTTACTACCGAGGATGTTCTTTGGCTTGCGGGTGCAATCGTGGCTATTTCGGCGGCGATTAAAGTAGTATGCGGCGCAATCGAGCAGTTCCGGAAGCCAAACAAAACACAGGATGCGAGAATAGCAGAATTGGAGCGGAAGGCTGTTAATGATTACAACAGACTCAACCAGTTGGAAGAGGGAAACATCATTACACAGCGGGCTCTTTTGGCTCTTTTGGCTCACGGGATTGATGGTAATGATATCGAAGCAATGCGAAAGGCGAAAGCAGAGCTGACGGACTATCTAATCGAACGTTAGGATAGGCTAAAAACGCCATTATTTAGCTCCTAACAGCTTTAAATCAGTTAACCTTATAACTTATCACTAATATTTTTTTAAACGCTTAAAACAGCGGAAAAGGAGAAGAAAATGGATATTTCTATTGTGAACGATTACTTTGTACCGGCGGTGGTTGTGATGTGCCTTTGCATCGGCTACATCATGAGAAACTGGATGCCAACGGATAACAAGTGGATTCCAACGGTGCTGTTTGTCGTCGGAATCGTATGCGGAATCGTGGTAGACGGTCTGACCTTTACGGCGGTAGTGTCCGGTGCTGTGTCCGGACTGGCGGCGGTCGGATTGAATCAGGCTTTCAAGCAGGCATTGGGCTTGAATGTTCGCCCGGACATTGAAACCACCGACGAAGAGGTGCAGGATTACGAACTGGCAGAGGAAGAGGATGAAGCAGAAGAAGGTGAAGATGATGAGTAAGACGATTGCGGTACATTGTGGGCATGGCGTGAGTTTGGACGGAAGCTGGGATTCCGGTTGTGTATATAAAGGCTATTCGGAGGCGAAACTGATGTTAGCCATCACTAAAGCGGCGGTGAAGTATCTGAGGGCTTCCGGCGTAAAGGTTCAGTCGGATGCAGACCATGGCAACAACAAAAACATGATTGCAGACGTACGGCAGGCGAACAATTCCGGAGTTTCAATGTACTTGTCTATCCACTGTGATTATTCCGGGGCTCCGAGGGGTGTTATGCCTTTGTACGTGTCCGGAAGCGGAAAAAAGCTGGGCAAGTGTCTTGAAAAGTCTATCAAGGCGGATATGGGCATGAAGTCCCGTGGAGTGCAGAAGAGAACAGACCTGTGGGAGCTGAACGGAACCGACATGACGGCGTGCATCCTTGAGACCGGAAGCATTAAGGGCGATTTGGCTACACTGAAAGACCATCCGGACAAATACGGCAAAGCCATCGCAAAGGGCGTGTGCAGCTATTTAGGCGTGCCTTTCAAGGATGGAAAGAAGAAGCCCAGCAAAGAAATCTACCGTGTAAGAAAAACATGGAAGGATGAAAAGAGTCAGAAGGGCGCTTTTTCAACATTAGAGAACGCTAAGAAGTGTGCCGATAAAAACGGCTACTCTGTTTTTAACAGCAAGGGGAAGGCGGTGTACCGTGGCAAAAAGTAGGAAGATTAACCGGACTTATATTGTAATCAAGGCGGACCCCCTGCGGGTCAAGCCTTCTTACAAGTCGAAGCTGAAAAAGACCCTTGCGGTCGGAACAAAGGTTCATGCGACAAAGATTAAAGGCTATTATATCTACGTACCGGCTCTCAAGGGGTGGACCATTTGGAAGGATTCAAAGGGGCAGAAGTACGTCCGTCTCGTATCCGTGCCGAAAAGCACGAAGGCAGACAAGTTGCTGGCGGCACTGAAAACCAATGCTGCAAAGATGATTAAGGCGCACGTGAAGTATTCGGCTAATCACGCCTGCAAAAGCCTAGCAAGCGCATTGAAGAACAAGAGAACGAACTGTGCTACATACGTTTCGTTTGGCTTGCAGTCAATCGGCGTGCTACCGAAAGGAAAATACATCTGGCTTGATACAAAGATTCACGGGTCCGGCAGCGCCATCATCCGGAAGAAAGCAAAAATCACATATCCCCGGAAGCCGTGGCGAACCGCAAAGCTGAAAAAGGGCGACATTTGCGGTTTTGCCAATAAGCCGCATACGATGGTATACGCCGGTAAGAGCAAACACGGCTATCCGCTGTGGTACTCAGCAGGCGGTTCCGATGTAAAGGCGAAGAACTACGGACCGAAACGAAAGAAATCTTATGAGAAGCGGAAAATCTATGTGAGGATTCGGTTAAAATAATGACTAACGAGGTAATATGGACAAAAATAGTGCTTGAGCGATTCATCGAACAAGCCAACTTGTCAGAAGATGAGGAAATCGTGATTCGGACCCGGGCGGCGGGGTGGAGCAGAATAAAGCAGGCAATGGAGCTGAATTTGTCTGTTTCAACGATTGATAGGATTATCAGCCGGTTAAAACGGAAGTACGATGAAGTGCAGGCATCCGACCCAATCCTACCCCCAAGGCAACGTGGAGTTTACAAGTGAATAATGTGATAGTAAGGCGGCAGTTAATCGAAAGATTAGCTGCCGCCTTTTTTTTTATCATTAAATCACAAACAGAAAGGAGAAAAGCCATGTACGGATTCTATCAGCAGCCATACGGCGGCAGTGAACAGCTTATTCGGGTAACTGGACTTGACGGCGCTAAAGCGTATCAGATGCGCCCTAACAGTGCCGTAGCGCTATTCGATGGGGCGGAAGATATCTTCTATCTCAAATCAACGGACGGTGCCGGGTTCCCGACGATTCGGGTCTTCCGGTTCGAGGAGGTCACAGCTACACCGGCGGTGGCGACGGAGTATATCACCAAAGCGGAATTTGAGCAGTTTAAGGAGGAATTTTTAAATGGGCAGCAGCATATTCAGGAATCAGAACAACCAAATCGGAGAGCTAGCAAATAAGGCAAAAGCCATGATGAATGATTCAAGGCAGATGCAGAACGTAATGGGTATGCTGTCCGGAAAAGGAATGTCAGCGGAACAGATGGTCCGGTCCATCTGTAGAGAGCGTGGAATCGACGTGAACGAATTCATGAACAGCATCAAATGACAGGATTCTTATTTAAAAAAATCGCCAAAATTTTAAATACCAATCAGTTTCAACACTTGCAAGTGAAAAATATTTTAATTATTTATTCGGAGCAATCCGAAGGAAGGAGAACAACATGGAAAACATGAGCTTGTCGGACATTGCCGCCGTGACGAAGGATAATGATGATTACTTTGGCAACGGTGGAATGTGGATTTTCGCCCTGCTGATTCTGATGATGATGGGCGGTGGATTCTGGAACAGAGGGAATCAGTCCGAACCGGTAACGGAAGCGGGATTATGTAATGCGATGAACTTCAACGGTCTTGAGAATGCGGTCGGGAGACTGAATGACAGCCTCCAGAGCGATTATATGGGCTTGCAGAACGGCATCTCGAATCTCGGTTATGAGACATTGAGAAACTTTAACGAGACTCAGAACAGAATCTCAGATTGTTGTTGTATTACCCAGCGTGGTATTGACGGCGTGAATTACAACGGCGCAATCAATACCGCAAATATCAACGCAAACACCACAGCACAGACACAGAAGATTCTTGACGCATTATCTCAGAACAAAATTGAAGCGTTGCAGGCACAGGTTACACAGCTTCAGATGCAGAATGCAATGTGTGGAGTCGTGAGATACCCTAATGCCACGACTTATTGCAGCGGTTCCAACCCGTTCGGTAATTGCGGATGCGGTAACGCTATCTAATCAGTTGTAAGGCACGAAAGCCAAGGAGGGAATTATGAGTTGCAGAAGTGCGATTTATTCGGTAAACACCAGCACGGCGACGATTCCGGAGGGCGGAACGTATCAGCCGAATACCATCATTAGAAGGTTTGGTCAGTGCTGCCAAATGGCAAACAACGCCATGGAGCTGAACGGTCAAGGCTACTATGATGTTGCCGTAACGGCTACTGTTGTGGGAACGGTGGCGGGTAATGTCACAATGACGGTATATCAGGACGGGGCAGCGGTTCCCGGAATGAATGCTACACAGACCATCAAGGCTGTTGGCGATACCGTCACGCTTGGAACAAGTGGCATCGTGCGTGTGTACTGCGGTAAGAACAGCTCGACACTTACTGTTGTAATCGGTGGTCAAGCCGTAACAGGAAGCAATCTTGCTATCGATATCACAAAGCAGTAAGAGAACAAATGTTCTTGCATGAACTTTGAAAGAGGTGTATAATATAACTGTGAATTTTACCATGCGTTCTAGGTCATTGAGCGCCTCCTTTCATTAAATACGAGTTCTGGAAAAAGAGTCGGAGTTATCCGGCTCTTTTTTCATGTTACAACCGCAAGCGATTCAACGTAAACAGCGGTCCTATTAACGTATCCTTGAACGGTATTGACAAGGAATCCTTTTATTTCCACGAAAGAGAAAAGCGGAATATATGCCGTATCTGCGCCAATACAGCGGATAAATACGCCATCGCAATTTACGATAAAAAAATTCGGGCAACGATGAGATAACAAGCCAATAAGATTTACGCAATTAGTCATACACACATACTCCTTTCATAAATAAGATGAGGCGATTCTATAACATGTATTAAAAAAGCACAAACCATTTCTGTGGCGGAAAATACGACAAAAAAGCCCTTTTTATTACCTATTAATAAGTGATAGAATACAATCGAATGGAGGTGTTTAAGATGAAGGTAGAAATTCACGAAATATTGAAGTTCGTACGGCACAAAGCCAAGAAATCACAAGAAGAACTAGCATTTCTATTGGGCGTTGACGTGAAGACGATTCGGAAGTGGGAAACAGGAAAGAGTGAGCCACCGTGTTCAAAGGTTGTCGAATGGTTCCGGGGCGTTGGCATGAATCCAATACCTTATTTGCTTGTGTACGCATATCCTAATGATTTCAAATTGGAAGAAATGCAGGATGCCGATAAGATGGCAGAACTCTACGAAATCATCACCGAAAATCTGACAATCGAAGATAAGAAGGCATTGGTTCAGATTTATTCCGGTATGCACGGCTCAAGTCCATCATCTGTGATTCAGTTAACGCTTGCACATCTGAGCAATCCATTGTTAGAGAGAATTTATGTTGCAGAATTTATACTTGAACAGTACAGATTCAACCACATGAACGACGAAGGCGGGTATCATCCAAATATAGAAATGCTGGAGCGGGCAGTGCAGGCAGCCAAAGAAGCCGTCGAGAAGGGCGATGAAGGCTACATCAATACAATGGATGATATGTAACGGGCGTGTAACATTATTTTCCTATGCACCAGTATGTACTGGTAGACACCGGTGGCAACAACTGTTGAAAAGTAAGGGTTTTATGCAATCAGTGCATACTAGCGTATACTAGGGTGTCGGGTTCGACTCCCACCATCTCCACCAACAAAAGCCTTGAAGCAAGTGAGTTTCAAGGCTCTTTTATTTTGAAAAGTAACACATATGTAACATTTTGAAATTTTCCGCCTACTTTTCCACAGATTTTGAGAGCATTTCGCCCAATGCTGAGGCGAGTTTATCTTCTTCCTCTTTCTTCTCGAATAGGTGCGTATATATTCCGAGTGTCGTTGAAACATTAGCGTGACCCATGCGCTTTGAAACGGTGGCGGGGTCGGCGCCCATTGAAATGCAGATGGAAGCGTACGTGTGACGGAGAGCATGAAAGGTAATTGGTTCAAGTCCGATGCGCTCCATGTAACGGCTCAATCTTTTGGCGCATTGTTCCGGGTGGAAAGCTTCACCATTTTGTTCTTTGATTAGATAATCCGAATCAGTCCACAACGGACCGAGCTTCAATTTCTGCTCTATATGATGTTTCCGGAGCGCCTTTACGTCACGAATAACGGGCGCCGGAAGGATGCACAACCGTTCGCCGGAGGATGTTTTGGTATCTTTCACGAATTCGTTTCCTATTCTATGCATGTATCTAGTTCGCCGAATATAGAACCGTCCATCGCCCGGTATTTCATTTTCTAATATTCCCATTATCTCCCCCCGCCGGAGCGATCCGAAAAGCGCCAGTTCGAAGCAGACCCTTTGGTCAAGTGGGATTTCGTCAAGGTGGGAACAGAACACGGTGAAGTCTTCCGGCGAAAGTATCTGGGTCTCCTTTTTCTTGTTTGATGGAAGTATAACGTCGTGACATGGATTGCTTTTCAAGAGTTCCCAGTTAACCGCAATCGAACAACAAAGGCGAAGGATGGAATAGGTATCTTTCACGGTTTTCGGGGACAAGCTCATTGATAAGTCATCTATCCACGCCTGAATGGTCCTAGGTGTCAATTTCGGCAAATCTAGCGTTCCAATGGTGGTATTGATTCTCTTAAGCGCAGCGTTATAGCCGTACACGGTATTTTGTGATTTATTGTTGATAACTTGATTCCATACGGCACTACACATATCCGACACTGTTTTACATTTTGAGGATATGCCGGAGATTGATTCAACCCAATCATTTATTTGAGCATTGAGGTTCTTTTTTGATGTGGCGTGAAACACCTTTGATTTCTGCTTTCTTTTCCCGGTATAGTCCGGCTCTAAGTCTACCCATACCCTATATTTATTCCGCTCTAGTTGTTTGATATGCATAATATAATATCACTTCCTTTGACCAACTATAAAATCGAGCTGCTTATCCATATAATCAACCTCAGAATCGTTCAAGTCATATGCCTTTATCTTGGTGCAAAGGTCGTTAGATGAGGTGCGTTGTGTTTCGACTAGAACCTTAAAGTCGGGATTATCGGAATTAAGAATATAGTCAATGTAATAGTCCTTATTGAGTCCGTCCGGAATATCCGCTTCCGTGAACCCGGCGAGATAGGCAGGCGTTACATCCAATACTTGAGCGAACTTGTCAAGTTTCTTCATTGGGAAGGCTTGGGAACCATTTTCAATGCGATTGATGGTAGACCTAGCAGAATAACCCATTCGTCTAGCAAGCTCGGCTTGTGTCATTCCTAGCGCTTCTCTTACCTGCTTAATCCTTTGACCTATTTTTTTATTATCCATATAGGCACCTCCGTTACATCTACTTTTAGGATATAGTACCATAAAAAGGAAACAAAAAGTTACAAAAACGGAAATTAATGTTGACATTATATAGCACGTGTCGTATAATGTTGATAAAATAAACAACGAAAGGAGGGAACATGGTTAATACTAGTAAGCTTGAGGGACGTATCCGTGAGTGCGGATATACGATGGCGTTCGTCGCAACGCAATTAGGAATCAGCCGGCAAGCCTTTAGGCTTAAGCGTTCCGGGAAAAGACAGTTCACCGGGTATGAAATCAAGGTTCTATCAGACCTGCTTCACATCGATTCAATCGAAGAGATGAAAGATTTTTTTTTGAATTAAGCGTTGCTAAATAAACAACACCAACGAAAGGAGGACAATATGTACGGATTCGTAACGGTACCGGAATTCAGTATGCTAATGGGAATCAGCGCTGACACGGTATACCGCCTAGTCAAGAAGGATGCAATCCCATATTACAGAGTCGGGAAGAACATCAGAATCAGAATTGACGACTTTAGAAAGGGGCGTGAAACAGACTATGAAGAATTCCAAATTCTGGAAGAAGATTAAGGCGTTTCTCGAAGAGGAAGCGGCTGAGGAGTACAACGGCGACACGCTGGGAATGTACATCGGAGGCACAATCGGAACGTTATTGATGGTAGCAGTTATTTTGATGGGAGGTATGTAAATGGATTTCATGATTACAAGCGTTGATGATGTTAGCAGACAGGTGCATTACAGCATTAACAAGGTCGGAAACAAGTATGCAGTGAGAGCTCATAGCGACAAGAACGGAAGAAATGTTAGCAGAAGGTTTGACGAACTGACGGAAGCTTACAAGGTGTTCGAGAAAATTGTTTCTTGGGTGGTATTCGGTCTGTATGCAGACAACGACAGAATGGACTTTATCGAGAAGGGAACTATGAAATAGGAGGCATGTAGATGATTAAGACGGATGAGTTTGGTCGAGTAACCGTTAACGGAATGGTGGATAACCTGTTCGCTGAGTATGAAATCGCTGGAAAAGCACTTGTTAGAGGTGCACTTTCCGCCGGATGCGATGAACTAGTACTGAAAGCGATACTTGAACTCTGTTTCAGCAAGGTTATGGAAGTATTGGAAGAGGAGAAAAAGTAATGAAGATTCACAAGGAAATCGTATGGAATAAGGACGTTAACCCGAAGAAGGATGGCGAATATCTGTTCCTTCGGCTCTGGGATGATGGTTCGGTTATTTTTGGGGCGAAGCTCGGCTACACAGTCCAGTACGGATGGAACACTAGCCACGACGACTACGAACATTCATTCGGGCAGAAGCCGGATACCGGAGCTTACGTGTGGGCAGAACTGCCGTTCTAAGGAGGTAAAAGAAATGAAAATTCACAAGGAAATCGTATTGAACAAGGGTGAGAATCCTAAGAAAAATGGTCGCTATCTGTTGGTTCAGTTCCGTGCTGATGGTTCCGTTCGCAGTGCCTCTGACTTTGATTACACTGTCGCATACGGCTGGAATACCTGCGAAACGTACCACGGTGCTGGCATTGGGAAGAACCCGAACGACGGAGCTTACGCATGGGCAGAATTGACGTTCTAAGCGAAAAGCCCATGCCGAAGCATGGACTAATCAAAACAACCATCTGTATTGTATCACAAGGAGAACAAAAATGAAATACGAATGCGAAAACTGCGGAGCGTTCTACTCCGACGAAGACGTCACTGAGGAGGGAGAAATGAGAGAAGACTACCTCGGAGTCAGATTCTGGGCAACATTCCATTATTGCCCTTGCTGTGGCGAGGAAGTAATCACGGATGAGGACTACGAGGACACCGAAACCATTGAGGACATTAACAAGTCGCTGTATAGCGAATGGATGAGACAAGCACTTTAGGAAGGAGAAAAACATGGAACTGAAATTCCGAAAACTTAAGGCAGATGAAATCGACTGCCGGGTCCAGCAGATTAAGCCTAACGGCTTATCGCTGCTGCTGTATAAGGATGCACGCTGCGACCAAAACATACTCGACGAAACGGTCGGGGCGATGAACTGGCAGCGGCACCACAACCGGGACAACGCCAACTGCATCGTGTCCATCTGGGACAGCGAAAAGAACCAGTGGGTTGAGAAGGAAGATACCGGGACGGAAAGCCGGACCGAAAAAGAGAAGGGGCTGGCATCCGACAGCTTCAAGCGTGCCTGCTTCAACTGGGGCATCGGACGTGAGCTGTACACGGCGCCTTTCATCTGGATTCAGTCAAAAGACTGCAACATCACAAAAGAGGGTAAGTGCTATGACCGCTTCGAGGTCCGGAACATTGGCTACACCGGCGACAGAATCACGGCGCTTGAAATCTACAACACGAAGACACGGGCGGTTTGCTTCCGGATGGGTAATCCAACCAATGAACCGAGCGAACCGGAAGAACCGAGCATTGCGAACGAACGAATCAAGCCGCATGAGGCAAGAGTGATTAAGCGGATGCTTGAAGAGTCCGAATCGGACATTGACAGCTTCCTAGGATATTACCACGTGGACACGGTCGAGGACATGACCGAGGCTGATTATGTTGATGCCAGCCGGAAGCTTAACAAGAAGATGGAGGGGATGAAGCGATGAAGTCAATCATGCAAGGGCAGAAGCGCTGCCTAATATGCAGAAGTCCCTATGTGGAGAAGCACCACGTGTTCGGAGCAGCAAACCGGCAGAATTCCGAAAAGTACGGATTGACAGTTTGGCTTTGCCACAAGCATCATAACGAACCGCCGGAAGGAGTTCACTTCAACCGGCGGTTCATGGACGAACTGCACGAATGGGGTCAGAAACAGTTTGAAACCTATTATCCGGCGGAGAACTTTACCGCCGTATTCGGGAAGAACTATTTGGGGGCTGCCGATGAAGATTAAGGATATCAAACTGGAAAACTCGCTATGGTCTGCACAACTGACCATAGTGAGCGACGACCGGCAAGAGTTGGAACGAATATTCGAGAACGCCGGGAAGGTGGACCCCGAAAAAGAGTACACGGTGAAAATCGAACCGAGACGAAAGAAGCGTACATTGGATGCCAATGCTTACATGTGGCAGCTTCTGAACAAACTAGCCGAGAAGGTCAATAACAGCCCTGTAGCGCTCTACAAGTGGTTCGTTCGACAATATGGTCAATACTATGTAATTCCAGTGCGAGAGGATGCGCTAGACGCCTTTTCAGATGTGTGGGGCAGCCACGGGATAGCGTGGTTCTGCGACGATGCCGGACCGTGCAAAAAAACATTGGGATACCACAACTTAATAGCGTTCTACGGAACAAGCGAGTACGACACAAAAGCGATGGCACGACTGATAGATGAAGTCGTGGAAGAATGCAAGGCTCAAGGAATCGAAACCATGAGCAAAAGGGAAATTGATAATTTATTAGGAGGTGCAAAAAATGAATAACGTAGTACTTATCGGAAGACTCACAAAGGACCCGGAGCTTGCCTACGGCGGTCAGAACAGAGACATTGCAGTATGCCGCTTCACACTGGCGGTGGACAGACCTACACAGGACAAGGCGGCTGATTTCATCCGAATCGTTGTATTCCGGAAGCAGGCAGAGAACGCCCACCAGTACCTTGCAAAGGGTAGACAGTGCGCCGTCGAGGGGCGGATTCAGACCGGAAGCTATAAGGACCGGGAAGGAAAGACGGTGTACACAACCGACGTTGTCGCAAACAGGGTGCAGTTCCTTGGTTCGAACGGTTCCAGCGGTCAGCAGAAGCCACAGGGACAGCCCGAATTCGAACCGGTCCCGGATGCATTCGTTAACTGCGATGATGATATCCCATTCTAGGAGGTGAACAATGGCAGAAAGAAGAATGTTTTCGAAGCGAGTAGTCGGAAGCGCTAGATTCCTTAAGATGCCAATCTCAACTCAGTGTCTATACTTCCATCTCGGGCTTAACGCTGACGACGACGGAATCGTGGAGGCGTACACAACAATCAAACAGATTGGAGCGACGGAAGACGACTTGAAGGTCTTGGTGGCAAAGGGGTTTTGCACGGTGCTGAACGAAGACCTTGTGACCTACATCACCGACTGGCGAGAAAACAACAAGCTGAGAGCAGACCGGAAGATAGACAGCATCTACAAGGACCTGCTGATTCAGATGGTGCCGGATGCGGATGTGCAGCAGGCACGCCGTAGGGCAGACCTTAAACCACTTGCAGAAGCTGGACGTCCAGCGGACGTCCAAGGGACGTCCCATGGACCGCATAGGTTAGGTGAGGTGAGGATAGGTGAGGATAGGTTAGGTAAGGATAATACACACACAACAGGCGGAAAGCTGGAATGTGGAAAACTCAAGAACGTCTATCTTACACAAGAGCAACTGGACGAACTGTATAGAGTGATACCGTCACAAGCGGAAAGATATATCGAGAGGTTCGGACGGTACAAGGCAATTAAAAACATCGAAAGCCACGACGATTACGCTTGGATTCGTGGCTGGATGGATGAAGACGAAGCAATCGTCAAAGAACGCCGGAAGCAGGAAGCGGAACGATGGGATGCCATCGTCGAGGAGGAAGCTAATGGGAAGTCATAACCCGACCTACGGACTGTGGAACGATGGCGAGGACGAAGTCAAAAGCAGCAAAAAGTATGGCGCTAGAGCCCTCAACACGAGCGTGGAAGAAGCAGGCAGAGCGAACAGGGTGCATGAATGCATCACCTATCATGCTGACAAAGAGCTTCTTAAGCAGGGAATCATCCGAAAGGTGGATGAATAAATCAGTATAAGTTATTTCTACATAAAAACAAAAAATCGGTTATTTTTCAAAGGTTAACAAGTCCCGCCCTTCATGGGCGGGCAAAGGAGGAAGATGTGATTAAAATACTGACAAACGAAGACCTGAAAAAGTTGAATCCGGAAGATAAGGCATTCTTGGAAGGCTTTTGTGCAGCCACTGATAGCGCTGCAAGCCTACTGTACAACTTGGATGTGTACAAAGGCAACTTTGACGTTGACGGCGTGGATATCAACCTTGTGAGATTCATTGAGAATCACGAAGAGGTTCGGGAAGCGTTGGAGGTGAGCCTTCTGCATTGGCTGGAAACAGACAAGATGGAATATCTTACACAGATGGTCGAGGCGGAACAGGAATAGTCTTAAAACAGCTTTATTTGACTTCTGACAGCTTTTAAAGTGAAAGCCGATAAATTATACCCAAGACAAGAAAACAAGCGGAAAAGGAGCGAATATGAACGCAAGAGAGAAGTGTCTGAGAGAAGCGTGTGAGATTGTGAACGGAGCACGGAATCAGACCTATGGGAACGTTGAAGATAACTTTGATAGAATCGCTTCCTTGTGGAGCATCTACCTTGACACCGCCGTAACGCCAATTGACGTGGCGATGATGATGGTGCTCCTCAAGACGGCAAGAGTAAGCACTGGCGGAGTTAGCCACTACGACAACTACGTGGATGTGGCAGGATATGCAGCGTGTGCATATGAGATTACAAAGGAATGGAACGGTGAAAGTGATGGTAGCAACAGAGAAAACCTTGTCAGAGCTAATTAAGACCATGAGGACAGCGGAAGGATTAACGCAACCGGAGCTTGCTGAGGCGGTGTATTCGGACGTGAGTTCGATATGCCGCTGGGAACACGGTGAGAACATCACGTGGTACAAGTTTCTCGAAATAGCACATACACTGGGCTACATGGTGGATATTGAAGTGAAGGGAGGTGCAGAATAATGTCCAGGGACTACGGTCTGATGTGGGGTGAACTAAGAGATCAACTTGAAGATCGGATTGAGGATTCTATCGAACTTGTGTTTCTGCTTGAGCTTATGGACCAAATCGAATACGGCGATGAAGAGTTGGAGGAGAGATAGTGAGCAAGTACAACAGCAAGAAAACAGTCGTGGACGGGCAGAAGTTCGACTCGAAGAAGGAAGCAAACCGTTATCAGGAACTTTTACTGCTGGAAAAGGCGGGAGTGATTAAGAACTTGAGCAGACAAGTTAAGTTTGTGCTTATCCCGTCCCAACGTGACGAGAACGGGAAGGTGGTAGAACGAGAGTGTTCCTATAAGGCGGATTTTGTCTACGAGGAGGACGGAAAGACCGTCGTGGAGGATGTGAAAGGCTTCCGGACGAAAGAGTATGTAATCAAGCGGAAGCTGATGTTATACCAGTACGGAATCAGAATCAGGGAGGTATAGAAATGACAATAGTAGAAGCACAAAAAATTCGTTCGGCATTTTCTAATGGATATGAATTCCCGTTTGGAAACGGAGACCTTGAGGAATGCTGTATGGACGAAGTAGAAAGACACGTCGAATTATTAGACGAGGCACTCCAAAAGCAAATACCACAAAAGCCGATAGAAGCCGAAGAGCAAAATATCCGATATGTGACAACCTATGTTTGCCCACGGTGTAAGAATAAATTCACAGGAATGATAAGTAAGTACTGTTATCATTGTGGGCAAGCTTTGGATTGGAGCGATGACAGGGAGGTATAGCATGGCAACTAGAAAATTGCTAGATAGTTTGGTTGGGAAAGAAGTGTGTGTTAAGTTGTTCGACAAAGACGAGTTTGTCGGGATTCTACACAAAACTGGTAACGAAACAGACCCAAATTTATATTTAATGAAAAATTATTATTACGTAGCCGATGATATGGGAAATGTTATAGGATGCTTGTTTAGAGCTTCT
>ERZ1034984.586-NODE-586-length-40126-cov-26.392678_pt1 | contig 40126 bp, 27 predicted proteins | sample MGYA00520589_ERZ1034984 | MGnify/ENA primary metagenome ERZ1034984 (study PRJEB33766, sample SAMN09781790) | gut metagenome | biome: gut microbiome | host: Homo sapiens | place: Madagascar | study: EMG produced TPA metagenomics assembly of the PRJNA485056 data... | reverse complement strand
TCCTATACAACGGCGAAGGCCAAGACGGACGCCGATTCATGCTCGGTTTACATGGTATTCAATAGGTGTTCAATATTCAATCGTAATGTTTCCATCACCGTAAATTTGTAGGTTCCCCCACCCCATTTTATATTCATTCTGATGACGCATGATTTGAGAAGCCATGGAGGCAGCTTGGCTTACACCATGTCTTGCGTAGATGAAGAAACGTTCCAACCATGCAGTTACAGTTTCAAGTGTAATAGGAAAAGTTGGAGCTATGACACATGAAACATTATTGGCTAGCAATTTCTCTGCCATGCTATCGATATCATTCCACAACGCATTATAAGTGCTTGTTCCAGCGTTACAAACGAACATTATTACAACTTCTGTCTCTCGAAAATATGAGGAAAAGTCACTTGCAAGAAATACCGATTCACCATCTGTTAATGTCATCGATTCAATAAAATCTCCATGGCAAGCAATGATAGCTGTTTTCTTTTTACTACAGCCTGTGGGTTTATCTTCCTCTGAAGTAATGAAATTCTTTTGTATTAGGGTATCAATAATCTTCGGGCGTAATTCTTCGAGCGTTGCATCGCTCGTCTCTAATGAACCTAGCCATACTATGTTCTCTGTACACTCTTCTTTTATTCTTTTTCTGTTTTGGATAAACCATTCAAGTGAAGGAATTATATTGATATTAACACGATTATCTTTGGGAGTCAGGAAAGATAATGGAAAGCCGAACAAATTGACAGGAGGGAGTAGGTAGCATCGCTTTACACTAGCATCTTGTGGTAGCGGAAGGAGCAAATCCTTACCCAAACGAGCGATTAGGCCAATATCTTGTTCATCGCATGCAAACTTACGTTGTTTACTCCATTCACTAGGTACGCCTTTCCAGTGAGCGGCTAGTTTTCTTATTTCAAATCCGTTATTTTTTGTAAGAGTACAATAATTTAAATCATCTTGCCTATCCCAAGCAAAGCATATGACAATTTCCTCTGGGGTAAGCACATCGACGACGGCATTGAAATTAATATTCTGGAGGAATGAAAAGTCATAACGAGGAAGATTTTTCTTTCCAAGTTCAATGAATTGCTGTTGTATTGTTTTATTTTTCTGTAAATCCTTATTTTGTGCCAATTCTTGAGACATACGCTCAAAAAGCCTAGACTCATCTGTGGACTTTATTTGTTTTAACGAAACAAATGGGTTTGCTTCAAGTTCACTCGCAATCAGAAATAAGTCAATGTTTTGTTTTTTGCATGCACATACAATTGATTGATGTAGAAATGGGCCCCAAGAAGAAAGTTGCATCCTTAAATCATCTAAACTAATACAAGGAGCAATAGACAAGATGCGATTGAGCAACATTTGTACATCAATTTCTTGCTCCAAAAAACTTTCTAACAATGTCCCAGAACTTCCCATATTAAGTTGCATGTTTTTCAAAAATACATCTTGAATAATTGGAGGTATTTTTTGTCTATCGTCATTTGTCAGGTAACCCCAAATGGTTGTCTGCAAGGAAACAAAAGGGACTTTGTCAGATTCCTTGTTCAGGTATTGGTCAATATCAATAAATATTTCAATCAATCTTTCATTGTTCTGAGATTGAAGTAACTCTGGAATAAGACATGAGTATCGAACTTGAACAAGTTCTTTTCTTTTTGTCACATCTTCTGTTAGTGATTCCTCTATTTCTACCAACGCCAAGGCTAGCGAATAAAGCTGATTTGACCTCAATATTAACGTGATATTGCGAATTAGCTGGAGCCATAAATCTTTAGGAGGAGACAAATGCTCCTTCATAATACATACAGCATAAGATATGTGCAACAATGAGTCAATATTGTTGTTGCTCGAATGAAATGCCATTGCAAACATTTCCCATTTCAAGACGTCACGCAGTAAATCTTCTCTTCTATTTTCGCGTCTTGGCATAAAAAGAAGAGCTGTTTCAGATAGATTTTTTGCTTCTTGAAAAAGATGTTTTCTCCTTAAATATGCGACAGCATCATAGCATGCAAAGATATCATTATGAACTCCCAAATGGAAGCTGGAACGATGAAGCAAGTCTAAGAGAAGGAATAGTGTATTGATGCCTCTGTCTAAATCCAAAAATGACAATGACTTATATAGTATAGACGCTAATTCCTCTACATTATATGAATAATTAGGAGGCATTGAAGTATCTTGAAAAATTATTCTTTGAGAATTAGGTGCATAATTTTCACTTAGAATATCCTCGATAACAATTTTTTCATTATTGCTCTGCAAGCATAATTTAAGCGATTGTGTTTCAAATGCTTTTGGGATTTTTTGTGCATAAGAAAATACATACTGTACCATTAGTCTCAACGATAGCCATTTATCGTACACGTCAGCTAAAAAATCTCGCCAATGTTGTCGGGTTTCTCTATCCTCGGGGTTCCGGCTAATATATTCCGTGACTTCAGAAAAAAAATAATTCTTATCTAGTTCACTTTTGTATTGAGCTGAAGTTTTTGAAAGTAGGTAGTCTTTTTTATACATCTCCATCAATAACAAAATTCTTTTCTTTCTAAGTTCCCCATCTTCAAACTCATTCTCTTTGATTATCTGATAAGCTTGATTGATATCATCCAGTTGGCAGCATTTTCTTCCTATGCTTAGCGACAGCCTAGATTTACTTGGTCCAGTATAATTATGGACTTGCATACCCCATGTAGAGACTTCTGAGAGTAAAATATTGCAAAGAGTTACTCGGAATTCATCACCTAATTGTTCTGCACACGACAATGCTTCAGCATAGTTATCATTGAAAAAATAATTATCAAACTTAAATCTAGCAATGTCAGAATGACCGGGATATAGTTGTTCGAGTAATTTTAGTGAGCTTTCAAATAGCGTAGCGTTATTTTGTTCAAGGCCAAGAGAAATGCAGATTTTCAACTTATCAAAATCTAGCGGTAAGTTATCAACTATATACTTCGAAAATTCTAAAATAACAGTTTCATCATTCACCAACTGGGCTAATTGCAGACCAGCAAAAGCATTATCAATATTCTCATATTGTGCGATGTTCTCCCTCATGAACATTAAGGCTTGCTGGTATTGACCAGCAAAATAATATGCTAGTACAGTCAATCTATTTTTTTGAATATCATCAAGTTGCAAAGAGGAGATATGCTGTATTGCATAAGGACAACCATGCAGAGTTACAAGATTTTCTATCAACGCGGTATAGTTAGTCGATTCGCCATCCCAGCCGCATTGGATATGTCCTAATTCTGGAATACTATTTAAATCATCAGGTAATTTTGTACAAAGACATTGGGTCCCGATGATGACAAACAGGTTTTTCTTTTTTATAATTGAAATTAATTTCCGACAAAGCTGAAATATGCGCATTGCAAAACATGTTTCAGGGGAACTGACTTCGAGAATGCTAGTTGCTCCAATCAATGTTCTTTCTGGTTTCCAATCTGGGTCGTTTTCCCAGCAATATGAATTATCCATTACAATGACTACACTGCTATCATCTTCAAGGTTGTCAAATTCTTGCAATAGCAAATCAAGGAGATAATTCTTTTGCTGCCGAAAAGAAATTTCTTGCTTAGCAGCTTGAACTACAGAGGATGAAACTTTCCATGATGGTGGTGTCTTGAACTCTGCTTTATTTTGGGGAGAGAAAAGCATATAGGATTTTTTATATAAACCGTAATCACGAATTAGCTTAAGATTGATAATGGGCCATACAGTGAGTGCTGAAAAACTTCCGGGTCCAGATAACAACAATAATCCACCTAACGAAGGCGAATTGTTTGAAAAGACCTTCTCCCAAAAGCCACATAAATCATCTAATTCATTCATGTTAAATTTATCGTCAATCATATCAATACCCCTGCGAAAGAAGAAATCATTATAACCGCATACTATAAAGGTCATGAGCAGAAAAATCAATTGAAAGAATCTATTTCTCTACTATTAAAAATAATAAAGAGGGTTGCAATTCATCTACTGTATCTACTGTCATCTACTGGAAAAACTCCAAGATGGACTTGAAATTTGGAAAATCAGGATATAACCTATTGTTGCGGAGCTTGCTCCGTGGGCTGATTGACAATCGGAAAAAAGTTGAGAAATGGTATGCGCAAAATAGACGTTTCTCTCGACGTCGTATCTATTGAAAAAAACATGCTCTGGAGAGACAGGGCCCCCCATAATTACAACTGGCTTACCAGTCAGAGTACATCCGATGGAGTGCTTGACCGCCTCGATGCCAAGCCATATGTTGCTTGTCGCCTCGATATTACATCACATGGATGCGGGTGGTTTCAAGGAAGTTGCCACGCAAAAACTTCCCCCATAGAGCTTCGTGAAGAAGCAAAGTATCCAAGTCGTTTTATTAAAAAATAACACAAATTTGGAAAAACATTCTATGGGTATTCACCAAATCAATGATAATATCGTCGCTTCTGAACTGAACAACATTCAGGAAGAGGCTCTGCCCGAAGTGTGCCTCCCCGGTAACGGGGTAAGCATCTCTGACACGGCGGAGGCTTTGGCGATGGCGTATCAGAACGCGAGCAACGCTGAACTGCGCGTGTTTAATCACGGCGGAGCTATCTGCCACGTAATGGAGGGTAGTTCCGGCTCCAAGACGCTTGTCGTATTGGAACCCAAGCGGGCCTGTTCGGAATTCGAGCAGGTAGCGCGGCTGGTGAAGCGGAAGCCTGTCAAAGGCGGTGGCCCGGAAGACTACACGACCGAACCGGCTGTGTGTACGACCAGTATCGCCGGACAGATTCTTTGCTCTCGTAAATTTTTCAACTTAATTTCAAAAATCAATTTGGTAACCAACGCTCCTGTTATTCTTCGCGGAAAGAACAACGTGTGCAGAATCATCAATTCGTATGACGAAACAAGCGGAATCTTTCCGACCGGAGTTCCCGCTGAAGAGGTCCCGTTGGATGAAGCCATTCGGCTTCTGAATCTGGTTGTAGCGGATTTCCACTATCAGTCAGAAGGCGATAAATCCAGAGCTTTAGCGGCATTGCTGACTCCGGCTTTGGTCGCTGGCGGGATTTTGAATGCGAGGTCTCCGATGATGTTGCTGGAAGCGGATAAAAGCCAGTCGGGAAAAAGTTTCTTCTCCAAAATTCTTGGAGCCATTTACAATGAGACGCCGGTAACGGTAACTCAGCGTGAACGCGGTACCGGAGGATTGGATGAGAATTTTGATGCGGCGGTTTGCAGTGGCCGTCAGCTTATTGTGCTGGACAACCTGCGCGGTAAACTGAACAGCCCGCAAATCGAAGCCTTTCTGACCTCAGAACGACATATGGCCAGAATGCCTTACTCCCCTCAGGTTGAAGTGGAACCCGGACGTTATTTCATCATGGCGACCTCGAATAACTTCGAGTTGACGGTTGACATGGCGAATCGGGCCTGCATCATTCGCATTTTCATGCAGTCGAAGAATTATCAGTTCCAATCTTTCCCGGAAGGAGATATCCTTGACCATATCAAAGCCAACCAGCCGCGATATCTGGGGGCGGTTTTCACCGTCATCCGGGAATGGGTCAGATTGGGGAGTCAGAGAATGCCTCATGCCGCGCACGATTTTCGTGACTGGTGCCGGGCGCTCGATTGGATGGTCCAGAATATCCTTCATGGCGCTCTTTTAATGGATGGACATCGAGAAGTCCAGATGGTGACGGTGCATCCTGAAGTCAATTGGCTGAAGGGGCTCTATAATGTTATCCGTGACCTCGATGAACTGGATAAGCCAATGACGGCTCTTAACCTTGCGGAACGTTGTGAACTGGCTGAGGTGGAGCTTCCCGGAGCGATGGGAGCTTCGTGGCAGGATTTGGATGAACGGGGACATAGGCAAGTCTGTTCGCAAATCGGAAGGCGTCTCGCAAATCTGTATAAGAAACTGGGAGACAACCGCGAGGTTTGCATCGGCAATTTCTCGGTCACACGGGAAAGCCGCAGGATGACCTATGCTTCCGGCAATTACGAGAATGCTATGTGCTATCGGTTCAACCCCGTAGCATAATCTCACCAGCCGTTGCCTGATTGATTCCGGTTGTCGTCAGCCCAGCCCTCTTCGGAGGGCTTTTTCTTTTCTTGAAGTCGTCTACTGACTCCGACGTTATCTACTGTCAATGGAAAGATTTTCTGGCGCTTTTTCCCGAAGATGAAATTATTTTTGGAAAACAGTGGATTTGTGAAAAATTCTCGACTTTACCAAAGAACAAATCATATAACTTATTGAAAATAATCGATTTTATCTGAATTTATCCAGTTTTATTTTCTTTTAATCCAAAATAGATAAGTTTTGGCAAAAAACAAAAAATATTTGCGATTGACATTTTTCATTCTACGGTGTATCTTTATGACAGGTTTTCGGCATTTCTTGGTACACAAATGGTACACAAATCATGCAAAAACTGATGTTACAGCATCCTTTTAACTCTGTAAGTTCTTGATTATGAACACGGCGGAAATTGGATGGTACCGGGTCCATCTCCCGCCGCCATTTAATAATTCACGCTGTAACAACAAGTTACAGCGTTTTTTTATGCTTTTGACTAAAGAAAAGAACCCGTGGAAAACAGAGTCCGACGGCGGGGGCGGGGCGGCGCTCCTTTATTCCGGCTGTGAGGTTATTTTTCTCGGGGCCGAGCACATCGTCGCTCCTGTGCTGGCGAGAATTACGCATAGGATTGCGATCCATTGCCTGACGGAGAGGATTTCCCCAAGGAACACCAAACCTGACAATGCGCCGAAGGCAGGCTGGAGGCTCTGGAGAACGCTGAACGTTTTTGCCGGAACCTGTTTCAGGGCGAACAGGTCCAGCGAGAACGGAAGCGCACTTGAAAAAACACCGACGCCGAGACCGATCAGCAGCAGTTTCAGGTCCAGCGCGTCGAGGTCGCCGCTGAAAATGCCGAAGGGGAGGATGAACAAAAAAGCGATGCACATCCCGGTCGTGACCGCGTCCGAGCTCTTCATCCGGGCGGTGATTTTGCCGCCGATCACGATATAGGCCGCCCACAGCAGCCCGGCGAGAAAGACGAACAATAATCCGACAGGATCCACGCTGCCGCCTCGCCACGGAACGATCAGCACAATGCCGGCTCCGGCCAGCAGCGCCCACAGGAAATCCGAGGCTTTCCGCGAAGTCAGCAGCGCGAGCCCCAGAGGGCCGATGAATTCCACCGTCACGCCAAGTCCCAGCGGAATGCGCCGGATGCCGTAGTAGAACAGGAGATTCATAAAGCAGATGCTGACCCCGTAGGCAAGTGCGAAAAGCCAGTTGGCTCTGGTGAATTTATGCACCTGCGGCCGGTTGACCGCGGCGAGCAGGATTCCGGCCAGCCCGATGCGGAGTGTGCCCGTACCGGCGGGACCGAGGATCGGAAACAGATATTTGGCGATGGACGCTCCCCCCTGCACGCTCAACATCGAGAGCAGTACGGCGGGCACGGCCCAGTTTTTCTTGTTTTTCATCACGTGGATTCTTCCGAACCGGACAATTCAATACCGGTTTCTTTTCTGATCGGAATATAAATATGGAAACCATCCGGCCCGGCATGGAACCTGAATGCGATTTACTTTTGGCGGAAAGGAGGGGGAGGGGGCTGTTGCACCGCACGGAAAGGCGTTGCGGCGGGCCCTGCGGCGCAGCGCTTTTGCTTGAGGCTGATTCCGTTTTCCATATCGGGCTGTTCCATTGTTTCATTTCCCTCAAATCCATGCCTTTAATATAGCCGGAGGAACCGGGAAATTCAAGACGGTTTCAGAATTGCGGTGAAATCTCCCGCCGGGGATTTGTCTTTTTCGCGGCCATGTGTTATCATATCGGCAATCACTTCAATATCCGACATGGAGGACGGCAGATGGGTAAAGGACGGCTTTTTCTCTGGGCGGTGACCTCGGCGCTGGCGGGGTTTCTGTTCGGATTCGACACGGTGGTGATCTCCGGCGCGGAGAAGCAGATTCAGGACATCTGGTCGCTGAGCGGTTCCATGCACGGCTGGGCGCTCAGTTCCGCACTGTGGGGAACGGTGCTCGGCGCGCTGTGCGGCGGCTTCCCGACCTCCCGCTGGGGGCGTAGAAAGACGCTGATCTTCAACGGTATCCTCTATTTCGTGTCGGCGGTGGGATCGGGGATCGCGTGGGATGTGTGGTCCTTCATCGTCTTTCGGTTCATCGGGGGAGTCGGGGTGGGGATTTCGACCATCGCGGCCCCGCTTTTCATCGCCGAAATCTCGCCGCCGCGCGACCGGGGCAAGCTGGCCGGGCTTTTCCAGTTCAACATTGTGTTCGGCATCCTGGTGGCTTACCTTTCCAACTACATCATCGGCAATGTGTGCAGCGTGGAAACCGCGTGGCGGTGGATGCTCGGCGTCGAGGCGCTGCCCGCGCTGGTCTATACCGTGATGTGCTTCACGCTGCCGGAAAGTCCGCGCTGGCTGATCGTCGATGCGAAAAAGAACGCCGAAGGCATCGAAGTTTTCCGCAAGGTCAATCCGGGCATGAGCGAGCAGGAGATTCAGGAGCTGGCCGCGTCGGTCGAAGCCTCGGCTGCGGCGGGGACGGAACGCACTTCGAAATTCTGGACGAAGCGGCTGCGCTGTCCGATCCTGTTCGCCTTCCTGATCGCGGCGTTCAACCAGCTTTCCGGCATCAACATCATTTTGTACTTCGCGCCGCGGCTGCTGAGTTTATCGGGGCTGGACAACGCGCTGGCCGCATCGATCAGCCTCGGCGTCACGAATCTGATCTTCACCTTCGTCGGGTTGTGGCTGATCGACAAGCTCGGGCGGCGGACGCTGCTTTACATCGGTTCGGCGGGCTACATCCTGAGCCTGGGCGTCTGCGCGATCGCTTTTTTCAGCTTCTCCGAACTGAAAGTGGTCTCCGCCGCGATCGACACCGCCGGCGGCGCCGAACAGGTGATGCGCATCGACCGCGGCGAAGGCTATATCGCCCCCGCCGACCGGGAGCGCGCCCGCGCCGAATATGCTGCCGCCCGCAAAGCGTTGGCCGAAAGCACGGCGCAGGAGCGTTACAAGGGTGCACGCGTGTCGATTCCCGCCGAACTGCCGCCCGCTGAGGTGAAGGCAGTTGCGGAGCAAGCCAAGCTCGAAGCCTCGCGGCTGCTCGGATCGGCCAGCATGATCGTGCTGGTCTGCATGATCGTATTCATCGCGGCGCACGCGATCGGTTCGGGGACGATCATCTGGGTGTTCATCTCCGAAATCTTCCCGAACGACCAGCGTGCTTCGGGTCAGGCGCTCGGCAGCTTCACGCACTGGATTTTCGCGGCGCTGCTGACGCTGATCTTTCCGATCGCGATCAAGGCGTTCGACGCGGGCTACATGTTTGCGTTCTTCTGTGCGATGATGATCCTGCAGCTGATCTGGGCGAAGACCATGATGCCGGAGACCAGGGGGCGCTCCCTCGAGGAGATCGAACAGGAACTCTCCCCGGTCCGCCGCCCCGTTACGGAAGCGTGAGATTCAGTACCGGGCGGAGAAATCGGCTCCGGCGCCGTGGCGGAATACCTTGAGGCGGCGGTTGGCGCGGTCGAGCGCGACCATGCTCCATGCCTGTTCGCTCGGAGTGTCGAACCGGCGCTCCGGCGCTTCCGGGCCGTTCCGGTAGCAGAGCGACGACAGGAACGCGACTTCGGTAAAGCCGCGCCCGGTGCGCACCGCGTCGAAGTGTTCGTGTCCGTAGAGCTGGGCGATCAGTTCGCGCGGCCCCTGTCCGGTGAAATCCGCTTCCACCTCGTGGACCAGATCGCGCGGGTCCGCCGCGGACGGAAAGCACGGGTGGCGGTCGAACCGGAACGGGCACGGTTTCACATCCTCCGCCCCGGTCCGGCAGCGGCCTCCGGCCTGGAACGCGCGGAAAATCTTCTCCATCGCCGCTCCGTTCGGCAGAAAGCCGAGGCTCATGTGGCTGACCGCCAGCACGCCCCACTTCGCCGAATCCGGCAGCCGCGACAGGTCGAGCGCGGTATGAGCGACGAATTCAAGCTGGGCTTTGGAGAAGCCGTGGTCGTTGATCGTGTAGTATTTGAGCGAGCCGTCCGGCCTCTCCTCGAAGGGCAGGTCGATGGTGTTCAACATCAGCAGCCGCACCTTCTGCTCCGGGAGGTCCCAATAGCAGCAGTTGCTGACTCCCGGAGCGGCGACCGCCCCTTCGGGCAGTCCCTCCGGCTGCACGAGCGTCTGCCACTCCGTCCCTGAAATGCCGTTATTGCCCGCCTCCGGATTGTCCCGGCAGAAATAGGTGTTGTCGTCGTGGTTGCCGATCACGAATAGCGCCGGAAGCCCGGAGCCGCGCATCGCCTCTGCGCTGAGGAAGGCTTCGCGGCGGCTCTGCTCCTTCGGCCGGTTGCCGTTGCTCATATCCCCGGCGTGAAGCAGGAACCGCGCGCCGCAGGCTTCCCCAGCCGCCGCGAAGTCGCGGAGGTGCGTAAGCGCGTTTGCCCCATAGCCGCCCGGATCGTCCTTTTCCTCGAAGTGGGTGTCGGTGATCAGGCCGAACAGCAGGTCGCCGCATCCGGTGTTTTCCCGCACGCGGCGGCGGAATAGATCGATTGATTCAGTGTTCATTCCGTTTGAATCCGTTCAGCAGCACCCGTTTGCGGGCGTTGTCGGCGCTGGGGCGCAGCGAGTTGCGGTTTTCGCCTTCATGTTCGACGCTCCAGCCGTCCCACTCGCGGAACGCATGGTAGCTCCAGTCCCAGCCGTACTCCTCGAATAATTCGATGCAGTCGGCCAGATAGCGGTCGGCGCCGGGCGCCCACGCGGCGGCGGAGAACTCTCCGACATAGATTTTCGCGTTGTGCCGGAGCTGGAAATCGCGTACCGGCTGCAGTACCTCGCGGAGTTTTTCCCGGTCGTACTTTACGCCCCGGATCACGCCCGGATAACTCTGCGGCGGCTCCGGCGTCGCCACCCCCTGATGGGTGAAACCCATCGGCATATACATGTGGACCTGATAGATCACGTTGTCCATCGCCAGCGGCGACAGGTAGCTGAAGGTCTGCGGGCGGGCGGCTTCGTTGGATTCGACCATCACCGGCGTATCCGGGTCGATCGCGCGGACCGCTTCCGCCGCTTTTTGCTGGATTGTCCAGTAGTCATACGGCGCGGGAGTCACCTGCACCGGCTCGTTGATCAGGTCGTAGGCCCGGACCGCCGGATTTCCCTTGAACCGGGACGCGATCCGCCGCCATACCTCAAGGTAATGGTCGAAATATTTCTTTTCGTCGAACATCCGCATCCCGCTGCCGGTCCAGCCGCCCGGCGGCGTGTGCAGGTCGATCACCACCTGAATGCCGTACTGCCGCGCCCACTCCAGAATCTGTGCGAGATGGTCGAGCTTGCCGTTGATCCAGTGGTCGTATTCGTCGAGGTCGACGTCCGAACCGACCTTGCCCCAGTTGCGCATGATCTGGTAGCGGATCAGGTTCACGTTCCATTCTTTCAGGGTCTTGAAATCCGCCTCGGTCATCGTGTGCGGCGACATCACGCCGCGGCGGCGCGGCCCGTTCGCGATCCGGTCGGGATAGGAGACCTTGTAACCGGTGTTGATCCGGTCGCCCGGCCCGAACATCACAAAGGTCTTCAGGGAGTCGAGGTCGAATTCCACCCGGCCCGAGCTGTTTTCCAGTCCGAGCACGAGGCGTCCGGAGTGCGCTCCCGCCTCCGGCGGTTCGATCATGGCTGAAATCTCGGTCCAGTCGCGGTCGCCGGACAATCCCTGCGGATGATGCCAGAACCGGCTGCCGTCCGCACCGGTATAGTTGAACATGAACTTCACGCCGTTCCACTTCTCCGGCGGCCGGGTCACGTTTTGCCAGCGGGCGCGGATCGACATCGTGACCCGTTTGTCCATGAACGGCTTCACATCAACGGGCGCGGTCAGCCAGTGCATCCCCTTTTCCGAACCTTTCGGAACTTCGACCACCGCGATCCGGCGGCCGTTTTCGGTGATGACCCTGCCGGTGCCGTCGGTGCTTTTCCACGGCAGCTGCGCATACCCGCCGCCGACAGTTTCGAGCGCGGGGAGCAGCGGCAGCGCCAGTGCCGCCGCCAGTACCAGAATCGTTTTATACATGGATTTTCCTCGTTGTTTTGCTTTACTGCTGCGCGAACTGAATATCGGCGGTTCCCCAGAAATATCCCGGGGCCGACAGGTCGGCGGAATAGCCGTTCGGAAAGTCGCCGCGCTTCTTCCAGCCCACATGGCCGTCGGCGTAGGTCACATTGCCGCCGCCGCCGTGCCGCCACCACTGTTCGCCCGGTTTGCCGCTGTAGACCATCGTATCCGGGCTTTTCGCGTGCGGAGTCGCCCATGCCGCATTGCGGTCGACATCAAGAAACATGCAGCGTTCGGAAGGGCGCTTGATCCGTCCTTCCTTGCGCATGATCCGCCCGCCGCCGCCGTGGTAGGAGGCGTAATAACGGTTCACGCCGTAGTGGCGTGAGCCTTCCACGCCCGGCATGCCGGCGAAACTCGACGGACACGCGAACATGCCGTACGGAAGCTGCGTTTTGGAATCGTAAAAGCTCCAGTCGACGGTTTCAATCGACGGCATGTAAAGTTTCATCAGCATCGACTGCCATTTGCCGTTGTTTGCCGGCTGGATGTTGCCGTCGTCATTCACGATCACGCCGCCGTTCATATCGGTGTACATGAACATATAGGTACTGATCTGCTTCTGGTTCGAGGAGCATTTGATCGTGGTGGCCCGCTCCCGCGCCTTGTTGAGGGCCGGCAGCAGCATGGAAGCGAGGATTGCTATAATCGCTATTACCACGAGCAATTCTATTAAAGTAAACTTTCTCTGGCGCTTCATTTTCTTCTCCTTGGGGTTATTGGATGGTTTCTATTTCGCGGACGATATTGCGCTCCCGTTTCGGTGCTCCGTTGATTTCCGCGGCGAGCTGCTCCCAGGCGGTTCGGGCCAGCGCCTTGAAATCATGTTTGATCCGCCAGCCGCGGAAATACGGTTCCCGGATGACCGGTTCCCCGATCAGGCGGCAGGCTTCGAGGTCCAGATTGCGCTCCACGATCACCGTTTGGATATCCCGCACCATGCTGCCGATCGCGTAGACCGCCTGCGGTGTACCGGATCGGCCGAGAAGCTCCCGGAACCGGTCGCACATGTCCGGGCCGTGCCGCACGAAGAGCCGCTCGTCCAGCGCGAGGCCTGCCGCATCGAAAGCGCGCCGCAGCCCGGCCAGCTGCGGCGCCTGATCGTTCGGAGTCACCACGACCGGCGCGGTGCGCTTCTCCGCCAGCAGCATCCTTCCGATATCGTATCCTTCGCGCTCCCAGTCGTCGCAGATGCAGGAGTATCCGGGGCGGCGGCTGTTCACCACCACCACCGGAACCTTCAGGCTTGCCGCGAACGCATCCGCCGTCGAAGATGGGGAAAAATCGGGACGCAGCCAGATCAGCCCCTTCATCGCGATTCCGGTCGGCGTTTCCGGCACGCAGGTTCCCGTCTGCAGGAAATTCACCGGATAAAGCAGCCGCCGCGCCCCGGTCACCTCGCTGCCGATGGCGGCCAGCAGTTCCCACATATATTTCTCGTAATAGATCTGGCGGCCGTCCGCAACAAGAATTCCGATCACGTCGGTTTTTTCGTAAGTCCACCGCTGTTCCGGATTCGTGAACAGTCCGACGCCGGCTCTGACCGTCAGATAGCCGTCGTCCACCAGCTCTTTCAATGCCCGCTGCACGGTTGCAATGCTGACATTGAACATCGCCGCCAGTTCCCGCATCGAAGCGAGCCGTTTCGGCGCGTTGCCGGATTCCCATACGGTATCGACCACATATTTGCGAATCTGGCGATATTCGGCCACCGGGGCGTGCTTCGTGATCTTCATTTGCTGTTTCATGTTCGCTTTTACTTTGCGGTAAGCTGCTTTCAACTTTTATGTATACACCATGTTTACACTTATATTATACCAAAAAAATTTGAAATGTCAAGACCCGATTGTTAAGAAATGATGAAATCAGGCCAATCTTTTCTCGCAGCTCCGAAGCGCCGCTCATCGGAAATTTCGATTTTTTTGTAGGATCGGAGATTGCTTTTCCGCCGGAATTGTGCCATACTATTAATATGAATAATTCAGTTCAATAATATTGAATATAAAGAGGTTGTATGATGCGATTCGATGGCGATGTGATCGTCGGCGCGAGTGTGTGGAGCGCCGGACTGATCCTGAACGGCAACCGGCAGGTGCTGGTAGTCGACCGGGGGGCTTCCGTCGGAAGCGAATACTTCGACTGCTTCCGGCCGCTGCGGGCGGAAAAGCGCGAATTCCGCACGGAGGCGGCGCGCAAACTGGCGGTGGAGCCGTCGGAGCTTGGCAAGGCGGAGGATTTCTACGGCGCCGCTCCATTGCTCTACCGGGAACTCAAAGAACATGCCGGTCAATTCCGGCTCTGGCTGGAAATCGAGGCGGTGCGGCCCGCCGGTTCCGGCTGGGCGGTCGACCTGGCCGACGCCGCGGGCGTTTCCACCATCGAGTGCCGCCGGGTGATCGACTGCACGCCGGAGTGCGTGACCAACCCCGAATTCCGCCGCAACAACCTGACGGAGCTGCGCTTGAGCGCCGCGATCCATGCCGACGCCCCGGAAGCCCTCCGGGAGTGGAACAGGCCGGATTTCCTGACGGTCCGCCCCGGCCGCCGTGCGGATGAACTGCTGCTGACGCTGGCGCTGCCCGCCGCGACTCCGCTGCCGGAAGCCCGCCGGCGGCTGCTCGAACTGTGGCTGGCCCGCCCCGCCGGATGCGCCGGTTGCCGGATGCTTGCGATCGCGAAACAGCCGGAGTACCGGGTCCGGGAGAACCGGCGCGAATTCGCCCCCGGCTACCGCTACTTCAACAGCGGCAGCTTCGCGGATGCTCTGGAAGCCATCGACCACAGCGAGGTGACGGAATGTTTCTGAGCCGACTGAACGGCGGCCGGGCCGAACGGATTCCGGCGGAAGCGCGTTTTGACGAAAAGTTCGATGTGATCGTCGCCGGTTTCGGCACCGCCGGGGCCATCGCCGCGATCACCGCCGCTGAACACGGAGTGCGCGTCGCCGCCGTGGAAAAGCTGAATATGGCCGGCGGCACCGCCACCGCCGGGGGCGTGTGGGGGTATTACTACGGTCTGCCCGGAGGCCGCTTCGAAGCGGTTGACGCGGAGGTCGATGCGCTCCGGCGCGACCATTTCACCTCCGACGGCGCCTTCCATCCCGACCTCAAGGGGATCTGTCTGGAACAGGCCTTCCTGAAGCGCGGCGGCGCGCTGTTCTACGAATCCGCCGTGACCGGCGTCTGGCTGGATGAAGACCGGCAGGCCGTGCTCGGCGTTCGCATGGTCACGCCGGACGGCGTGCGCGACTGCGGCTGCTCCGTGCTGATCGATGCGACCGGCGATGGGCAGGCGGCGGCAATCGCCGGGGCCGCGTTTGCCGAAGGGCGCGAATCCGACGGCAAATGCCAGCCGTTTTCGAGCATCCGGGCGTTCCGGCGCGGCGGCGGGATCGGTCTCTCCAATTTCGATGCGGGTTATATGAAGTGTTCCGATCCGGCCGACCTGACGCGGGGGATTCTCGCCTCCAACTCGCTGCACGCCAAATCCCCCGGCGAGCCGCAGGATGAACTTTACTGGATCACCCGGCTGCCCGGCCTGCGTGAAGGGCGGCTGGTCGAATGTGACGAAACGCTCCGGTTCGCGGAGTTCATGGCGGGGAAGCTGCCGCCGGGCAGGGCGCTCGGCTGGGGGTATTCCAACTTCGACAGCCATACGCAGGACTGGGCGCTGAACGACCGCCCCGCCCGCGACTGGATGGTGGCCGCCAGCCTGTGGGGCAAGGAGTTCGCAGTGCCGCTGACGCTCGGTATGCTGACCGTGCGGGGGTTCGCGAACCTGCTGGTGGCCGGGCGGGCGCTGTCGGTCGATCACCTGATGGCCGGTTTGCTCCGGATGCAGCGGTGCATGCAGAAAACCGGCGAAATCGCCGGACGCGCCGCCGCGCTGTCGGTTCAGGCCAATTGCTCCGTCCGCGAAATCGATTCCGAAGCGCTCGCCGCCGAACTGCGCACCTCCGGCTGTCTCGACGCCACGCTCCTGCCGCCATGCACCTTCCCGGAAATGCCGGATGTGCTTGAGGAGCTGCTGCGCGGCCCCAAACCGGGCATGGCGGTCTGGCAGGCCTCCCGCAATCTTGACCGGTATCGCGGATTGCTGCTGAAACTGCTTTCCGGTTCCGACCGCCATGCGGCGGCGAACGCGGCATTGGCGCTCGGCCTCGCCGGTGATGAGGCGGCGCTGCCGGAGTTGCGGCGGCTGGTCCGCGAGGGAGATGATTTCCTGCCTGCCTCCAGCCGCAGCCACAACCAGCGGCGCATCCTCGCGGCGGTTGACCTGCTCGGACGCTTCGGCTGCCCGGAGGACGCGGAACTGCTGCTCGAAAAATTGCATTCGGCCGGTGAGGACGTACAGCTCTTCACGCATCTGCTCCGCAGCCTGCTGGAACTGGGCGGCGGCCTGCCGGAATTCCGGCAGCGGATTCGGCAGGCGGTTTCCGCCCGGCTCGACGCGCCGGATTTTCATTGCGACCTGCTGCTCAAGAACTCTTCGCACAACGGCCAGAAGGTGTTTGCCCCGCTTCACGGCTCGCTGAAGCAACTGGCGGAAAAGACGTACCAAAGCTGGGAGCACCGGCGATGATTCAGGTAATCGAACGTTTCCACCGGATTCTGGAACATCTCTCCGCCGCGCCGGACCGCCCCTGCCAGCTCGGCGAGCTGGCCGAGCTGCTGAACATCTCCGCCCCCGCCGCCGCCAATATCGTGCGCGCCATGACCGAGCTGGGTTATGTGCGCGCACTCGGCAGACGGCGCGGCTATCTGCCCGGCCCTGCGCTCTATGCGCTCGGACGCGGCAACCCTTACTTGTATCTCAGCAGCATCGCGCGGCCCGAAATCGAACGGCTGGCGGCCTGCTGCCGCGAGCTGGTGGTACTGGTCTGCGAGTGCGGCGGCAAACGCTCCGAACTGCTGCGTCTGGCCGGGGCGAGCGAGATCACCATCCGCCAGCCGCATCCCCACGGCACGTTCTACAACCTCTTCCGCTGCGGCACCGGCATCCTGCTGCTCGCCTATATGGACGAACCGAGGCAGCGGCAGTTATGGGAATATTGGCACGGGGAAGATAATATTCTGAACCTGAACGAATTCAACCTTTTTCAAGCGCGGTGCCGCGAAATCGCCGCCGCAGGCATGTTCTGTTCGGGCGACGAGCCGCCGCCGGCCGTTTCCGGAGCACAGCGGATCAGCATCGCGTTTCCAATTCTGCAAAGCGGCGTACCGATCGCTGCATTGGGCGTACTGGTCCCCCGAAAGGAGTTCGACTCCGCTGGAGACTCTCCCGCTCTCGCGGCCGCCCGGCAATGCGCCCTCAACATCGGCAATCTTCTGGAACAGTGAACGTTTTCCCGCTTCAAAATGATCAAAATCGAAAAATAGTGCCGAAATGAGCTTGAAAATTTCACATCCTATCCTATAGTATAGGATGTAACGGGAGGTGCCGCAATGGCGGAAACAATCAGACATGAGGCTGTGATCAAGCGGCTGAAGCGCGCGCAGGGGCATCTGAAGAGCGTGATCGAGATGATGGAGGCGGGACGGCCCTGCATGGAGGTCGCCCAGCAGCTTCATGCGGTGGTCGGCGCTTTGGAAAATGCCAAAGTCGAATTTATGGAGTCGCATATCAATACCTGCTTTGAGGAGGCCATCCACAATCCGGCTTCGGCGGAACAGGTTCTGCGCGATTTCAAGACCATCACCAAATATCTGAAGTGAAGCGGCGGAAAGCCGCTGTGTGTTTTGGTTAATATTATTATCCTATCCAGCAGGATAGGATAATGGAGAAAATGAGGTTTTTATATGAGCGATCATTGTCATGGCGGCGGATGCGGCTGCGAAACGCCGGTCCGGTTGGAACAGGAAGAACATGGGGGCGGTTGGCTCGACCACTGGCCGCTGGCGGTCTGCGCGTTGCTGACGCTGGCGCTGGTGCTATGGGAGGAGGGGTTTGACCGGACGATCGCGCCGTGGCCGCGTTTCCTGCTCTATCTGGCCGCCTATGCGCTGACGGCGGGCGGCGTGGTGCGTGAAGCGTGGCGGAGGGTGGTCCGGTTCGACCTGTTCAACGAGTTTTCGCTGATGACGGTGGCGACGGTCGGCGCGTTCATTCTCGGCGAGTATGCCGAGGGGGTGACGGTGATGCTGTTCTACTGTATCGGCGAACTGTTTCAGGAGGCCGCGTTGAACCGGGCGCGCCGTTCCATCGCCGCGCTGGTGGATGTGCGTCCCAGGCTGGCGACGGTGGTGGAGGGGGGCAGGGCAGCCGTGGTACCTGCGGGAGAGGTGGCGATCGGCAGCCGCATCCGGGTCAATCCCGGGGAGCGGGTTCCGCTGGACGGCAAGCTGCTGTCGGAACGGGCGGAATTCAATGCGGCCGCCCTGACGGGCGAAAGCCGTCCGGTGGCGGTTTCGGCCGGAGACACGGTGCTGGCCGGAATGGTCAACGGCGCCAATGCGGTGGAGCTTGAGGTGAGCAGCCGTTTCGAGGATACCATGCTGTCGCGGATTCTGAAGCTGGTGGAGGAGGCCTCGGAGCGCAAGTCCAGACTGCAGCACTTCATTGGCCGGTTCGCCCGCGTCTACACGCCGATCGTGACCGCGCTGGCGGCGGCGCTGGTGATTCTGCCGTTCTTTTTCGTCGCGGAATACGAGTTCGGCGACTGGTTCTACCGGGGACTGGTGTTTCTGGTGCTTTCGTGTCCCTGTGCGCTGGTGATCTCCATTCCGCTCGGATATTTCGGCGGTATCGGGCTGGCGTCGCGCAACGGCATCCTCTTCAAAGGCTCCAACTATCTGGACATGCTCACGAAAGTGGATACGGTGGTGCTGGATAAAACCGGTACGCTGACCAAAGGAAACTTCAAGGTGATCGAGGTCGATCACGCCGACCATGTGAGCCGCGAGGAGCTGTTGGCCGCGGCGGTGGCGGTCGAGCGCCGCAGCAATCATCCGGTCGCGCGGGCGATCCGGGAGTTCGCTCCGGAGGCCGATGCCGGAATCGCCGAGGTCAGCGTCACGGAGGTTCCCGGGCGCGGGCTGAAAGGCGTGGCCGACGGGCGGGAGGTGCTGGCCGGAAGCACCCGCTTCCTGCAGGAGGCCGGGATCGCTTTCCCGGAGAAGCTGGCGGAGCTGCCGCAGACGGTCGTCGCGGTTGCGGTCGGCGGCGCCTATGCGGGGGCGTTCATTATCGCCGATGAATTGAAGCCGGATGCCGTTGCCGCGATCGCCGCGCTGCGGAATCTGGGGTTGCGTACCGTGATCCTGTCGGGCGACCGTACGCCGCTGGTCCGGGCCGTCGGCCGCGAGCTGGGTGTGGATGAAGCTGTCGGGGAACTGCTGCCCGACCGGAAGCTCGAAGAGGTGAAGAAACTTCAACTGCAGGGGCGCCGGGTCGCTTTCACCGGCGACGGGATCAACGACTCGCCCGCACTGGCGCTGGCGGAGGTCGGCATCGCGATGGGCGGCCTCGGCAGCGACGCCGCAATCGAGGTGGCCGACGTGGTGATTCAGGATGACCGCCCGTCGAAGATCGCGGCCGCGATTCAGGCCGGGCGCCTGACCCGGCGGATCGTCTGGGAGAATATCGTTCTGGCCGTCGCGGTGAAAGTGCTGGTGCTGCTGGCCGGAAGTTTCGGCATGGCGAACCTCTGGGAGGCCGTGTTTGCGGACGTGGGCGTCGCGGTGCTCGCGATCCTGAATGCGATGCGGCTGCAGCAAATGCGGCTGGACGAGGTCAGCCGACGTTGATCACACTGTTCAAGGTGCCGAAATCGTTGGCGGCGAAGTTGGGATTGGATTCGTCCAGAACCCACTCGCCGTCCACCACGAATTTGTATTCATAGGTGCCGGGAGCGAGATGAATCGTACAGCCGTAAGCGGATGTTTCCGGGGAGTAGGCCATCGGCAGAAGCTCCGGATCCCAGTCGTTGAAGGAGCCGGCGACGCCGACGGATTTCCCGGGAGCGGCCTGATAGCTCAGTTCCACTGTGTGCAGGTTCTGATTGTCTTCAGAAAGGCTCAATTTCACCATGGGGCACCTCCGGATTTACACGTCAATCTCTCCAACCAATTTTATTAATATACATTCCGGAAGCGGAAATATCAAATTAAAAAGTTAATATTCGCCGATTCTTTTTCAGGAGACAATCGGAAAATCTTCACCTGCCGGGCTGTTGCGGGAGGAGTCAGCGCATCCGGTAGTGGCGGCGGTAGGCGTCCGGCGACATGCCGTTCAGCGCCTTGAACCGCCTGCTGAAATGAAACGGGTCCACATAGCCGAAGCGCGCCGCCACCTGCGCCAGCGTGAGGCCGGTCGAAATCAGCATTTCGGCCGCGAGCTGCAGCTTCATCCGGTCGAGGTAGAGCTTCGGCGGCATGCCGGTGTATGCGTGAAACGCCCGGCGGAAGTGGGACTCCGAGAGGCCGCACTCCTTCGCCATCTCCCCGACGGTCCACCAGCGTTCCGGGGTACGCCGGAGTTCCACCAGCAGGGCCGCAAATGCGGAGGAGCCGCCGATTGAAAGCTCCAGATTTTCCGCATGAAGCTCCAGCAGCAGCTGTTGCAGCATCGTCGCCGCCTTCAGTTGCGCGAACAGCGTCGGTTCCAGGGCGGTTTCGATGATCCGGCCGACCCGCCGCACCGGACCGCAACTGAACACCCCGTCCGCGATGATTCCGGCCTCGCGCAGCGCGTCGGCGGTCCGGCCGCAAAAGCAGATCGAATCCTCCAGATAGTACGACGCGTTGCCGCCGTACAGCTGCGCGGTTCCCGGCATGGCCATCACCAGCTCGCCCGCGTGAAATTCCCGGCTCTGCCCGGTGTCGGCGTTGTGATAGATCCCTTCGCCCTCCACCAGATGCGACAGGCAGTAGAAGTCGAAACTGCGCCGGAAGCCCGGCGGCTGCTCCAGCACGCCGCCCCGCAACAGCCGCGAGCCGTGGATGATCGCCAGCCCGAAGGCGGCCAGCTCCGGCGGAACCGTTCCGACGATCCGGTGCACCTGGCGGCGGCCGCCGTCGAATCTGTCATAGGCAATGATCGGTTTATCCATGTGCAACGCTCCTGTTTTCGGGTATAATATAGAGTGAACCGTTTGAAAATCCAAATAGAAGAAACAGGAAATCCATGCCATGAACCGAAATCATCCGATCTTAGCCTTGCTGTTGTTGTTCACCGCCGCCGCCCCCGCCGCCGTGGTCTTTGACTTCCGGGTGACGGACCGGCCGGTCGCCGTCGGTGCCGACGGCAGGGAGCTTGCCCCGCTGACCGCCGGGAATCTGAACATCCGGCCGGAAGCCGGTCTGCACGGCGGCGCTTTGCAGTGCGACCGGGGATTGCTGGTCTATCCGGGCGGCGTGGTCCCGGCGGAGCGCGGCACCGTCGAAGCATGGGTCGCTCCGCTGGAATCCGGCACCGGCAACGGTTTTTACTTCTTCACCGGCGACGCGGACGAGTGGGGGCCCGAAGGGATGCCCCGGCTCTGGTTCTGGGAGGGAAGGCCGCGTTTCGACGTCGACCCCGGCCCGCGCCTGATTGCGGAACGGCTCCCGGCGGGCAGCGCGTGGCGGCCCGGTCTCTGGACCCATCTGGCCGCCACCTATGACCGCTCCGGCATGGTCGAACTCTATGTGAACGGCAGGCTGTTGACCCGTAAAAGCGTGACGCCGTGGACTCCGTCGCCGCGCCGCGGGCTGGTGATCGGCGCGGGGCGCAACCTTGCGAATAACGGCTTCAATCGCGGCAACGCCCTGATCGATTCGGTGCGCATTTACGACGAGGTGCTGGACGCCGCCGCCATCCGCCGCCGCCATGAAGCGGTCCGGATGCCGCAGCTCGCGGTCGCGTCTCCGGGGCACACCGTGCTGGCTTCGCCGGAGGAGCCGGTGACGCTGCGTTTCACCAACCGGGGGAGCGCCCCGGCGGATACGGTTGTGGAGTGGCGGTTCCCGGTTTCGGGCCGCACCGGCTCCGTTCCGCTCCGGCTGGCTCCCGGCGAAAGCGGCCCGGTCATGCTGCCCGGCGCGGGAAGCGCCTCCGGCGACGGTGACGCGGCGCTGGAATTCTCGTGGCGGGAAGGAGTCGCGAACCGTACCCGCCGCAGTGAACGGCTCCCCTTTTACCTGCCGCCTCCGCAGCCCGAACCGGTCCGCAACGCTCCGGCATGGCGGCTGGTGCGCGACATCGACTGCTTTGCCGAAGTCCCCGCCGCGCAGGTCGGCGGCGCGAAGGCGGTCCGCAACGGCAAACTCGCCTACCGGGAGGCCGGAGAGAAGCCGCACGACCGCTTCGCCTATACCGTGAAGCTCTCCGGCAGGCGGCGGTGGGTGCGCGTGACTGCGACTTTTCCGGACGACCGCAAGCGGGAAATCATGTTTTCGCACAGCGTCCCTGATTGGCATCCCGCCGGAGTGTACGGTACGGAACAGCAGGTGCTCGGCTCCGGCATCCTGACCGGCGGCGAATACCCGGTTTCCGGCGGAGCGGTCACCCGGGAATACCGGTTCATCGCCCCGGATGACCAGCTCGCGCTGATCGTCGAATCCTACGCGCCCGGCCAGCCGGCGGCGGTCTGTTCGCTGAAGGTCGAGGAGGCTCCGGAGGGAACCCGGCTCGGCCCGGCGCTGCCCGCCGCCGTCGCCGGGGCGAAGCTGCACCGCGACAGCGGCCTCTACTGGGAGGACCCGGTGATCACCCAGTGTTTCGACTGGGCGGGGCTGGACTATGCCGGCTTCGACCGCGCCTTTTCCGATGCGATGGACTATTTTGCGATGACCGGGCAGACGATGCTGGTGTTTCCGACCGTCTGGTACAACGGCCCGCTGTACGACAGCAAGGCGGAGCCGGGCTGCTGGCCGAACGGGATGCGCTTCCTGCCGCCGGAATATCCGCGGCTGGTCGCGAAACGCTGTTCCGAGCGGGGCGTCGGCTTCCTGCCCACCTTCAATATGTGGAAGCTGCCGTCGCTCGCGCCGCTGGTCGGTTCGCCGGATGAGGTGGCCGCGGGCAAGCCGCTGCTGAACACCGTCACACGCGACGGCAGGGTGCTGACCTCGACCGACTGGCAGAAACCGCCTCATCTGAACGCGCTGCGCCCCGAGGTACAACAGGCGGTGCTCCGGCTGGTCGAGGAAGTCAATGCGATGTGCGCGGACCAGCCCGCGTACCGGGGGATCGGTTTCGCGCTGTGGTGCGGTGTGCCGATGCAGCTCGGGCTGGGCCTCGATGTCAGCTACGACGACTGGACGATGAACGAATTTGCGAAGTTCCGGGGCGAAGCGTTGCCGGGCAGGCCGGGCGACCGGAGCCGTTTCGGGGAGCGTTCGCGATGGATTCTGCAGGAGCCTGCCCGGCGCGCCGCCTTCCTGCGTTGGCGCTGCGACCGGATCAGTTCTTTCTACGAAGCCGTCGCCGACCGGCTGCGCGCCGCGAAAGCCGACGCGGAACTGCGGCTGATGATCCTCTATCCGCTCCCGGACCGTCCCGGCGTCGACACCGCCGCGAAGCTGCTCGAACAGGGGCTGGACCTCGACCGGCTGGAAAAACATCCCGCGATCCGGCTCGACCGCATGGTCAACCAGACCGATGCCCGCCAGCAGGAGAAGTATCCGCAGAACGGCGAGGTGGTGCATCACCGGGTCGAACCGTCGCCGGAATTCCAGCGCCCTTTCCTGGACCGCCGCATTTCCGCGACCATCCACCAGCAGTACTTTGAATCCCACGGCGTATTGGGCCGCGCCGAAACGCCGAAGCTGCGGCTGCCGCCGCCGTGGACGCGCGAAGCTCCGGGGCGCTGCACCCAGCCGGTTCCGCATGGGATGTATTTCAACGGCTACTATGCGATGTGCCTCGCGCTTTTTGACGCGCAGGAGCTGAACATCGGCGGTTTCACCCTCGGGCTGCACGGGCAGGAACCGGAAGCCGCCGACTGGACCCGCCGTTACCGCACACTGCCCCGCGTCCGCTTCACCGACGTGGCGGAGTACGGCGGCGCGATCCTCCGCCGCGCCGAAGCCGAGGGAAGCGACTGGTACTATCTGGTGAATCCGACGCCGCAGCCGGTCGCTCTGCGGCTGCGCGCCACGGGGCCGGAGCTGCGCTCGCCGGTGGACAACGCGCCGCTTCCCGCCGCGCTTGCCGTGCCGCCCTGCGGGCTGGAGGTGTGGCGGACCGCTCCCGGCAAAACCGGTTCCGCGCTGGAGATCGTCCGATGAAACGGCTGCTGTCCACGTTCTGCTTCGCCGCGCTGGCGGCGGCCGCCGGAACCGTCGCGTTTCCGGATGCGGTGACGCTCGACAACGGCCATATCCGGGTCGGCGTCTCTCCGGCAGCCGGGCGGATCGTCGATTTCGCGCCGAGCGGCGGCGGCAACCTGCTGTGGCTGAATACCGGGGCGGAGGTGCGCGAACTGCGCGGCTCCGGCCGATGGGTGAACTACGGCGGCGACCGGCTGTGGCCGGAGCTGTACAACTACTGGCGCAGCATTCGCCGCGTCAATATCCCCGACCCGCAGATCGACGGCGGCGGCTGGGTACTTGTGGAGCGTGCGCCGCTGGCGCTGACCATCCGCAGCCGGGTTTCGGAGTCGCTGGGCTGCCGGGCGCTCCGTCGCATCGAACTCGTCCCGGGCCGGCCGCGGCTGGCCGTGACGAACCGGCTGGAACAGGTCGAACCGACTCCGTTTCCGGTACAGCTCTGGCCGGTCACGCAGATTCCTCCGGCGGAGTATTACTTTTTCGCGACAGCTCCGGCGCGGGTTCCATACCGGATCAGCTCCGACGAGCAGGGCGGAATCACCGTTTTGCCGGAACAGCTGGTCTACCGTGCGCCGCGCGGCACCACGACCAAGCTGACCGGCAACGGCGAGTGGCTCGCCGCCCGTTTCGGAGAACTATTGCTGGTGCAGGCGTCACGCCACGCGCCGGGAGCCTGTTACCCGGAGGGCGGTTCGCAGCTGCTCTTCACCGGTCCGCGTTACGCGGAGCTTGAATTCTGCGGCGGCCTCCGCCACCTGAAACCCGGCGAGGCCGTCGAAAACACCGTTTACTGGGAGCTGGTCCGGCTTCCCCGGGACGCCGGGGAAACCGAAGCCGCCCGTGTCACCCGAACCACAGCATACAATCTGTTACAAGGAAAAACGCAACCATGAATGAGTCCAGAATCGGAGTCGCCCTGCTCGCCGCGGGCGGGCGCAGCATGATCACCCGCTTCCTGTTCGCCGGGAGCGCCCGGATCGAACTGGCCGCGCTGTACGATCCCGACCGCGCCGTCGCCGAAACCCGCCGCAGGGAGCTGGGATTTCCCGAAGCGCGCATCTGCGGCAGCTGTCAGGAGGCGCTCGCCGTGCCCGGCGTGGAGTGGGCGATGGTCTTTTCGCCCAACTGTTTCCACGCCGAACAGATCGTCGCCTCCTTCGAGGCGGGCAAGCACGTGTTCACCGAGAAGCCGCTCGCCACCTCCATCGGCGACTGCGTGCGGATTTTCGAGGCCCACCGCCGGAGCGGCCGCCACTTCGCGACTGGTTTCGTGCTGCGTTATTCGCCGATCTACCGCAAGGTCAAGGCGCTGCTCGACGCCGGAACCATCGGCCGGATTCTCAGCATCGACGCCAATGAGAATATCCGTCCGGAGCATGGCGCGTACATCATGCGCAACTGGCGGCGGCGCCGGGCGCTCTCCGGATCGCACATTCTCGAGAAATGCTGTCATGACCTCGATCTGCTGAACTGGTTCACCGGCTCGCTTCCGGTCCGGGCGGCGTCGTTCGCCGGGCTGGATTTCTTCACGCCGGAAAACGAATGCTTCAACGCGAAGTTCAAAGGCTGGGGGCCGGAGGGGCATTCGCCCTTCGATTCGCCGTGGGGCGGCGATCCACACGCAATGCCGTCGCCTTTCGCCAGCGACAAGGACATCATCGACAATCAGGTGGCGATCCTGCAATACCGGAACGGGGTCAGGGCGACCTTTCAGGCGACGCTCTCCAACGCGATTCCGGAGCGGCGCATGTACTTCTCCGGCACCGAGGGAACGCTGATCGTCGAACTCTACGGCGGCACGATCACCTGGAAGCGGATCGACGAGGAGGCCTCCCATACCTACCGGCCTTCCGGCTGCGACGGCCACGGCGGCGGCGATCCTGAAATCATGGCCGGGCTTCGCGATACGATGCTTCACGGCACCCCGCCCGCATGCAGCGGCAACGAGGGGCTGGACAGCGCGGTCGCGGCGGTCGCGATCGACACCGCCGCCCGCGAGGAGCGTATTTTCAACCTCGAACCGGTCTGGAAACAACTGAACCGCTGAATGGAAAGGAGAACCGAACCATGAAACAGATTTTCACCAATATGGCCTGCGCCTCTTCCAATTCTCCTGCTGCCGCTCTGCGCGAGAGAGAGGGGGGCGGGGGAGAGAAAGCAGCGCTTTGCGCCACGTCTCTCTCCGTATCAGGCGCTCTCAATCTTTTCCTTATTCCCGGCAAGCTCTCACGCCTTTGCCAACGCTCTGCGAGCGGCAAGTCGGAGCAAAAACGTGAAGTCGTCTTTCCGCAGAAAAGCGGGAAGACAACTTCACGTTATTGCGGCTCTTTTTTCCCGCCGACCGACCGTACCACCGCCTGTCGACTGTCCCGTACGCGGCGCCGGCATCTTGCCGGACGCGGGGGGGCGGCGGATACGCCCCCCGCATACCGCCATTTAAGGCCGTTCACCCTCATTGAGCTGCTCATTGTGATAGCCATTATCGCGATTCTCGCCTCGATGCTGCTGCCCGCGCTCAACAAGGCCCGCTCCAAAGCGCAGGAGTCCGGCTGCCGCAGCAACCAGCGCCAGATGGGGCAGGCGGCGATGTTCTATGTGGGGGATTTCCACGAATACTTTCCGCGCGGCCGGATGGAGCCGAATCAGAAGTGGCTGACCGAAAACTACAACAACCAGACCAACCAGCTCGCGGCGCTGAACCGCTACGTTCCGGCCAAGGTCTTCGTGTGTCCGGGAGCGTGGGACGACGAGGAGGCGGTCTATACGCCCGCCCCGGCCAACCCGGATGAGCGGTGCAGCTTCAAAGTCAACGGCGCGATCTGCAACTATCGAGGTGAAAGCGGCGCCAGACTCTCGCGGATCCGGGAACCGTCCAGGCTGATCTACACGATGGACGAAGGCCGCCACCGCCTGAACATCACGATCATGAATACATTCAGAAGCGGCGACCTGCACAGCGGCGGCGCACGCCATATCAAGGTTAACCGCATCATTCACGGCCGCAAGCTGAACGTGCTCTATACCGACGGGCATGTCGGAATGCGCACTCCGTATCAAATGGATGGCGGCAACGCTCCCGGCGACCTTGAACACATCGACTTCGGCACCGACTCCACCGGCAAACTGCTGTTCTGAGGCTCCCGTTGCAGCACGGCGTAAACTCATAATTTCCGGAAAAAAATCCGTGAACGGCTTGATAAAACTGTTTCTATATAGTAATTTTATATATCGTAATATGTGATATAAGAATAGTGTTGGTTGGAAAGGAGCATCGTCATGGAGTTTTATGAAGCTGTAGAAAAACGCCGCACCGTCCGGGACTTTACCGAAAAACGGGTTCCCGATGAAATCCTGAACCGCATTCTGGAGGCCGGTTTGAAAGCTCCGTCGCACGACCATGCCCGGGACTGGCATTTCGTGGTTCTGCGCCGGCCGGAGCGCATCGCCGAAATCCTGCGGCATGTCGCCGGCGGCGCGGAGGTGCAGACGGATATCATCAATCACTGGAACACCGCCACGGAATGTCAGAAATCGATGTATTACGACGCGCTTCCCAAGCAGGTGAAAATGCTTTCGCAAAGCCGGTGCCTGGTGCTGCCGCTGTTCCGCGCCGGAGCCGACCTGATGACGCCGCGCGACATCAGTTCGCTGAACTCCTTCGCGTCGGTCTGGTGCCTGATCCAGAACATCCTGCTGGCGGCGACCGCCGAACATCTGGCGTGTTCGCTGCGGATTCCGATCCGGGACGAGGAGTCCTACGTGCTGCAATGCGTTCACGCGCCGGAGGGCTACCGGATGCCCTGCTATCTCGCGGTCGGCTACGCTGCGCCGGATGCGAAGATCATCCGGCAGACCGAACTTTCGGTCGCCGAACGCATTCACGCCGAAAGCTGGTGACGCCGGGATCATTTCCGGTCCGCTGGCGGAGAAGATTTATTTGCGTATAGGTGGCTCGCTTCCGTAAAGTTCGATCTCGTCGAGATATCCGCCTTTGCCGTCGGGATAACGGAGGACAACCCGGATAAAACGGGCCTTGACGGGGACAAGATCGATTTCAGCCCAGCGGTCGCCGGTCCATTCCGGCTTGCCGGAGGCAATGACGCGGAACATCGCGCCGTCAGTGCCGGCCTGAAGTTCCCAGGAGTCCGGACGGGGATTGCGGCCGTGGCGGAGCCGGAGCCGTTTGACAATGTACTCTTTGCCGAGATCGAAGCAGGGGGCGGCTTCCCGTTCGAAAAAGCGCACGTTTCCCGGCCGGGTGAGCTTGCCTTTGAATTCGGTGACGGTGGATTTCCCAAGGTCGTCCTGAACTTCGGCGCCCGCCGGATAGGTGTAGGTCGCACCGGTGCGGATCGCAAATTCGGGATACTCCTTTTCAGTCCGGTAAGGATTGTCGGTGAGCAGCCAGAGATGTCTGGTGCGGTCGAGCTTCAGCGTATGGACCGCGTTGACCGTCGCCAGGCGTCTGCCGTCGCCGCCGGTCAGCGCGGCAACCACCGGGTAGGGACGGTCGAAGCGGAAAAAACGGCTGTCGGCAGGCGTGGCGACGGTAAAGGTGTAAGCGGTGATCGTGCCGCTTTTCAGCGCCGGAACTTCAATGGAAGCCGGTTCGATTTTCCAGCCCGGATAGGCTTGCAGCGTGAGCTTGCCGCCGGCGAAATCGGCAGGCGCCGCAAGCCGGACGGTCGCTTTCAATGATTCGCCGGGAATCAATTCGGGTGTATGCGGGTCTTCGGCATTGGCGCCGGAAGCGCCGGAAAGTTCCATGCCCGGCAGCGGCGCTCCCCCGGCGAAAAGATAGAGGATGCCCGTGCTTTTGATTTCGGGCAGCCGGAAAATCGTTTCAGCGCCGTCGCGCCGGAAGTCGATCTTGCGGAGCCCGGCGGTTTCGGCCGGACCGTAGAACGCATGGGCGAATTTCAGGCCGGCGGGCAGTGTCACCGTCAGTTCGCCCGCCGGGATGCTCCGGTAGGTGGAGCCGGAGACGATCAGCGCGGCGTTGCCGTCGGGATCGACTTGAGGCAGTTCGACCCGCAGTTCGCCGTTGCAGGCGGCGCTGTGACGGCTGGCCGGTTTCAGCCCGGCGCGGGCGAGCTGTTCGCCGAACCATTCCCGGACGACCTCGTTTCCTGCGCTTTCCGGGCGCAGTGCGCCGAGCCGGGTATTGTAATAGTAGGCTCGGCCTTTGCCGTAGCGGTTCTCCGTGATCCAGCCGGCCTTGAAGTTGCGGACCGCATCCTCCCGGTTGACCAGCCGGGCGGTGGTCAGGCCGACCAGAATCTTGCCGTCGGCGCGCACGAGGTTGCCGTGGGGCGTGTTATACCAGAGGTCGTCCGGCGATACTTCAATGCCGGTGTACACTCCTTGGTATCGAACGCCGAGGACCGGTTCGAGCCGGTCGGAGGGGATATGGTGTTCGTCGAAGCCGCCGGAACGCATATCGGCGAACAGCACGCCGCCGTTTTTGACGAATCCGGCGATGTTCTCCGCTTCACTCGCCTTGAGGTGTTCGGCATTGATCAGGAAGAGCGCGTCGAAGCGGTTCAGGAATTCCGGCGCCAGCTTGCCGTAGGGGATCGTTTCGACCCAATAGCCGAGTCCGCGCAAATGCGAATAGACGCTGAGTCGGTCGTTGATCGAATAATCCCACCAGCTGCGGCCGGTGTCGGCGGCCAGCGCCGTATCGCGCTGCGGCACCAGAAGCGCGATGCGGGGGATATTTTCCGCCGGGAAAGCACGGCTCCAGAAGGTTTCCCGGCGGTGGATCGCCGCCGTGAAGCGCGGGAGGTAGAAGAAACGGTCGCGCCGGGTGCCGTCCGGATGGGTCAGGCTGAAGGTCGCGTAGTCCCGTTCACCCCCGAAGTTGCCGATCACGAAGAAGTTGATGCCGCGCAGGCCGTTGCCGAGCAGCCGCCAGTAGGTCTGGGCGAACTGCCAGCCGGGACCGGCATGGTTGTTGCTTTCGGCGGAGAACACGCCGCGCACACCGTGATCGGCGGGATCGACCGGACGCAGCGCGTTGAAGAAGTAGTTGATTTCGTAGGCGTTGCGGTCTCCGTGGCCGTACTGGTCAATGCCGTACCATCCCTGGCCATAGGTGCGGCCGAGCGCGGCGAGGCGTTCATGGTTGACCATGCGGTTGCGCATCGGGTGGGGCATTTCCAGCGAGCACTGGGTGGATTTGGAGATCACCGGGCGTTTCCGGGGATCGCCCCTGCGGATCGCGGCGAAATAGTCGGCGAGGTAATCGGCGAACGCCTCCTCCTGAAAGTCGCGCCAGTCCAGCCAGCCGCCGGGATTCCGTTGCAGCCCAGCGATGGCGGGGGGCTGCGCCTGATTGAAATCGGTGTAATTGGCATTCCATGCTTTGTTCAGCACGGCGAGGTCGTTTTTATAGGCTTTTTTCAGGTATTTCACGAAAGCGGCGCGGGCCTCCGGGGAGTAGTCCAGCGGCGGTTCGAGTTCGTTGTCGATGCCCCACATGAAGATATTGGGGAACTTGCCGCTGAAGTGCTGGGCGGTATTCTCCGCGCAGTCGAGCACGTACTGCCGGGTGCGCGGATCGAACAAATTGATCGCGGTCCTTTTGTGATAGGTGCCGTCGTCGGCCTGGGAGTGGCGGATCGGGCCGTATTTTTTCGGGTGGCTGCCGCTGAGCGAGTGCGCGGCCCAGACGTTGAAGAAGAACAGGCCGTTGCGCCCCTTTTCCCAGTCGGCGGAGCACGGTTTGCCCTGATAAAATTCATAACAGGCGTGCTGGAGTTCGGTGAAGTTCATGCCGATCTGCGGCACGACCCGGAAAAAGTCGTCGCCGAGGATGCCGAGCGGGAAAAAGTTCCTGCTCTGCTCCAGTTTGTCGTTCAGCTCCGTCGAATAGGTCGACGGGAAAGCCACTGCGGGAATCCGCGCTTCCGGCCTGGTGGTGTCCACGTCCCGGAACAGCGGTTCGGCGCTTCCCGCGCCGAATGCGATGCCAAGTCCGAGCAGCAAAGCGGTCTGTTTCAATCTCATGAATCGTCTCCTTTCCGGGGAATTTTCAGCGCAGGTCAAGTCCATAAACCATCACCGGGGAGCCGGAGAGTTTCAGCGTGACCTTGCCGTCAGCCGCCGGAATTTTCCGGGCGCGGCCGATCGAATCGATCACGGTGACTTCGCCGCCGGCGGCCTTGAATACGTGGTTCCGTTCGGTCGGCCACGCCTTGACCCACGGTTCGGCGTGCTTGAAGTCCGGCGTGTTCCGGCTCTGGAAATACCCGTCGATGCGGTCGTACAGAATCGCCAGATCACCGCGCGGCGTATCGAAAAGCATCCCCTTGACCTCCTCGTCGCCTTTGGCCTTGAATTCCAGATACTTGAGGAATTTCGCACCGTCCAGCTCCTCGGCGGTGGCGGCGTAAGCCATTGCGGCAGGTTTCAGCGACAGGTCGCGCATCAGCATGCCGTAGTGATATTCCACGTCTTTGGGATTGACTCCGCCGATATCATGCCAGGTCGAATCGTTGAGCTGGTAGACCTGAACCGACTCCATTCCTTCGGCCAGCGCGAGCGCCAGCGTCAGCAGGATGTTGTCGCCGCTCTGGCGGTAGGAATCCTTCCACCAGTCGTTGGGATGGGTGGCGGCGTAGGCTTCGGTGATGATCAACGGCTTGTCGCCGAGTTCTTTTACAAGTTTCCTGTAAGCGCGGATGGTGCCGATGTAGTTCCAGTCGCGGCGGGGATTGTCCGGCGTCTGGTTGCCGCGCCCCGGATGGAACGCGATGCCGTCGAGCAGGTCGTAGGCCCCGAACTCCTTGAGCAGCTTCAGGAAACCGGTATCCTGCCCGGCGAGGCCGAGGCTGTAGATTTTCACTTTGCGGCCATTCTCCTTGCAGACCTGATCGATGGTTTTGTACCAGTCGGCGTAGCATTGGGCGGCTTCACGCTTTTTGGCATCTCCGGTACTCTTGCCCTTGGTCGACATATTCCACTCGTTCCCGAATTCATAGATCGGATTACCGGCGGCGTCGAATCCGGCGAGCAGCTTGTCCAGCTCGCGTCTGCGCTGTTCCGGATCGGGCCACTGGGTGCGTTTGACGTTGCCGTGGGCGAAGGCGATCATCCCGTATTCCGGCGGCAGTTTGCGGTTGTCGTCATGGCGGAGGTGGCGGACGCCGAGGCGGTTCAGCAGCGCCAGCGCCGCTTCGCGGCTGGGAGTTGGAAAAAAGGCCGCGATGCCGAAAATGCTCCGATCCTTATGTTCGAAACGGTGCGGCGGCAGCACCGCGACATTGGTGCGGGTGAAATAGCGCCTGCCGTCCACGGTTGCGGCGGCTTCGGCAAAGTAGAGTTCGCGTTTCCCGGCGGGCAGGGGGAAGATGTACTCCTTTTCTTCGCCGGGAGCCAGGGTTACCGTTTCCCGGCGGTCGAGGGGGAGACTCCCGTCATAGTCGCGGGCGCTCACGGTCAGGGCAATATTCCGCAGTTCGCGGCCGGAGGTATTGGCCAGCGCGAGTTTCAATTCCACCGGGATATTCCCGGTTTCAAAGAGGTTGAAATCCCGGTCGGTCGAGAGGGTGAGGGCGACCGGGCGGCCGTGGAAGCGGGCTGCCGCGGCTGCTCCCGAAGTGTCGGGAGGAGTTACGAAAAATGAGGCGTCCGCAACATAGGTGTCGGAGTCTTTGTCGCGTTTCTTGAAATTCAGGTGCTGGGTGTGGTGGTCGTTCCAGGAGTGGTTGCCGGTGACCAGCATCCAGAGGGTGGAGGCTTTTCCGTTGAAGGGGCGGAAATAACCGTCGCGGACTTCAAACGGAACGCCGCCTCCGGCGTGTTCGGTCCAAAGCCCGGATTTGTACAGCTCCTTGCCCTTTCGGGTCGCATCCAATGGCCGCACCGTGAGCTGGGTGCCCCCGACATTGATCCCTTTGGGGGCGGTCAAGGTGTATTCGGCGTCGATGCGCTCCGGTTTCACGGTATAGACCGCGCCGAAACTCACCTTGCCGGTCGGATCGTTTTTCGTCTCATAGCTGATCTTTACCCGGCCGTTGCCGATTCTTTCAGCGGAAACGCCGACGCCGGATTGCGGCGCTCCCCAGCCGATGCGCAGGTCGCCGAGCTGCAGCAGGCGGTTTCCGGCGGCGTCGCGGATGACGGCCTGTCCGTTGTCGACCTGAAAAATATAACCGGGCTGTCTGATTTCGATATCGGCGGCGGCGCACAGCAGGCCGCCCGCCAGCGCGAATGCGCCGAGGGTCTGTCTGATCATGTCTGTCTCTTTCGTGTGTTGCGGAACAATAATGGTTATCTGGTCGGATACCAGAAGTTTCCGTCGGTGGCGGAACCTTTCTGGTAAACGCTGGAGTGTTCGATAAGCGTCAGTTCGCGGGGATTGACGCCGAATTTCAGATTTTCCGCATGGCCGTCCAGCGCCGCGAAATTCGACCCGGAGTTCTGGTGGTCGCGGAGGGTGTTCGGCGAATTGGTGAAGCGGCTCTGGGTTCTGGCATTGTAAGTCTGGTAATTGTCGGTGAAAGTCGGGACGTCGTATTCCAATACCATCACGCTGCGGGTAGGAATATTGCAGCGGGTGACCTTGCCGTTCATTTTTCCGGAATACCGGATCAGCCGGGAGTTCATGGAGTAGTTTCCGCGGCCGTTGTTGATCTGATACCAGGTGCCGACATCGCCGAGTCCGGGTACATATTTATCGAGCGGTTTTGATTCCATATCGGTCCGGCGGGTATTGCCGGGACAGATAAAGGTTTTCCGCCCATACCCGTAGTTCAGGTATTGATACCACATCCAGTAGGACGAATTGTAATCCACCCCCTTGTCTGAGCTGCCGGTTCCATTGCTGGGACGCCCTTTGTGAGTGGGAAGCTGATCCTTGTTGTCACTCGCGTAAATCTGCAACCCCGCCGCGAGGTTTTTCATATTGCCGAGGCAGGTGGACAATTGCGATTTGGCGCGCGCCTTGTTCAGAGCCGGCAGCAGCATGCTCGCCAGAATCGCGATGATCGCTATCACCACGAGCAGCTCAATAAGTGTGAATAAATGGAGGTGCGTTTTCATGGTAATTGTCCTTTCTGTTTGGTCGGGTAAAGAATCAGGAAACATGTGAATTGCTTTCAGGTGGAGTGGTCAGGACCATTGGCACGACCGTGTGGACCGGGGCTTCGTTCGGATGCCGCAGTTTGTGCTGGATGCGCAAAGCGGCATGCCGGCCGAGCTGGTAGGGATCGGTATGCAGGCTGATGATTTCCGAACACGTTCCGGGATGATGGTCGAAAGCGACCAGTTGAATATCTTCCGGTATCCGAAACCCATTCAACAGAAGCATGGTCTTGATTGCCCGGGCCGCATCGATATGGCTGACGACCAGCGCTTCCGGCAGGTCTTTTTCCGCGATCCAGTGATGGATCGCTTCGATGAAAGTCGGCAGTTGCGTATTCGGTTGAAGGCGGAAGTCTTCCGGCCTGACATTGAGTGAGTTGCGCAGCAATTCCATCTGGAAACCGGCATACCGTTCCAGCCCGAACGGAGCCATCAGAAAACCGATGCGCCGGATGCCCCGCCGGAGCAGGTAACGACAGGCCTCCACGCTCGCCTCGAAGTTGTTGACCGTGACCATATCCTCGGTGCTGCTGTAAATGTCCCCGGAGGCGATGATGTACACAATATGTTGTTTCCGCAGGGCGGCGCGCAGTTCTTCCGAGGGAAAGCCGAGCAGGATCACCCCTTCCGCCGTCGTCGCTCCGGGAAGTTCGGCCGCCCCGGCCGGAAGCGTTTGCAACCGGAGCCGGGCTCCGACTTTCTCCAGTGTTTCGCGAATGCCGGAGGCGACCGTGGCAAAGTATTCGAGTGCGAACGGATCGTTCTGCTCCGGCAAAGGACACATGACCAGACTGACGGCAGCCGTTTCTTCGGCTTCGGATTTCGCATGACCGGAGTTGGTTTTGTATCCGAGTTGCCGGAGCGTTTCCAATACCGTGGTGCGGGTGTGGCGGCTGATGCCGGGCTGATTGTTCAGCACCCTGGAAACGGTGGATTGCGACACGCCTGCCTTGAGGGCCACGTCGGTCATGTTGACCGCATTGCCGTTGCGCCTGATCGCCATTTTGTGCTTTTCTCCTGTAAGTTGTTTCCCTATATTATGGACCGGATGAAAGAAAAAAGCAAGGGCTGTTTTGAATAAAATGCAAAAAAAATATTCTGATTGAATGACTTTATGCGAATATTGAATTAATTTCTAGATTACAGAAAGATTTTGTTACCGTTGATGTTATGTCGATTCATGAAATGGAATATTATTGCATAATATGCAAAAATACTTGTTTCTGTGACGCAAGGCATCTTGGACGTGTGATCGCTGTTCTCAAATAGCACGTGAGTTTTATATTCAGTTTTGTATTGCAGCAAAAACGGGTGCGGGTGTGGCGGCAAACAACTTTTGAACGCAATTTTTACCCGGGAAACGTAATGGCACGGCTCAGCCGGGGGGGCCAAAGGCCGGTGCGTATTTTATTTCGTATCGTTTGTAAGATGCCCTGATATTCGGCGTACATCATTTTTCCAATTTCCTGTTTTATATTCCAGTATGAAATACAGTATTGACGCCGTCTGCAAGTTTCTTGCACCGGGATTTCGCCTTTGGCGACCAAGGCGCTTCGCCCTTGGTCGCTCCAAAAGGAGCGAAATCCCCATTCAGGAAACTTGCACACGGCATGTATTGCGAAATATAAAATACAAACCGGGAAGAGTCCCCTGGCAGGTGAACAGCCTGTATCTGCGGAGCGCTCCAAACAATCCCGAAACAAAACCGGTTCCGGCTATTGCCGAATACCGGAAGCCGTGCTATTTTATAAAATTGTCCATCAAGGTAAGATCAAATGACATATTTTGCAAAACTGAAGAAGTTTTTCTGGTTCTTCGTGAAACTCGCCATCGCAGGCGGGATCGTCGCTTACCTTGCGTTCAAGAATCCGACCGAGATCATCGACGGTTTCCGCAGTTTCAATTATATCTGGCTGGTCCCCGCGTTGCTTTTCTATCTGTTGCACATGCTGGTCTGCGCGTGGCGCTGGCACCGGCTGACCCGGATCCTCGGCGTGCGGCTCTCCGGATTCGAGGCGCTGTCGCTGACCATGCAGGGGTATTTCTTCTCGCTGGTGATTCCCGGCGGAGCGATCGGCGGCGACGTGGTCAAGATGGGAGTGCTTTCCAAACGGACCAGGCCGGGCGCGAAGATGGAGGGGGCGTTCACCATCCTGATAGACCGCATCGTCGGGATGATCGCGCTGTTCGCGCTGGCGCTGCTGCTGCTGGTTCCGGCCGTCCCGGTGCTGATGAAAATCGAGGTGCCCAACATCGCGATCGACGACGGCATGCGGATCCTTTTCATCATCTGCCTGGCGGGGCTTTGCATCGCGGGGCTGGGGGCCAGTTCGGTGATCTTCTTCCACCGTTTCATCGAAAAACTGCCGGTTTTCGGACCGCTGATGAAGTGGGGCGACCGGATCTCCCACGGGATGGTAACCCGGCTGACCTCGGCCACCGATGTCTATCTCGGGTGCTGGCCGGAACTGTGCAAGCTCGTGGTGATCAGCATTTTTTTCGTTCACCTGATGACGGTGGTCCCTTTCGCGTTCCTGATGACGGGGCTCGGATTGCATGTGAATTTGCTGACGCTGGTGATCGCGGTGACCATCGGCAACATCATCGGATTGATTCCGCTGTTTCCGGCGGGAGTCGGCGGGCGCGACGTGGCGACCGTCACGATTCTGGTCGCCGGTTCGGTCGCGGTCGGAGACGCGAAGACCGGGCAGCTGCTGTACACGGCGATCGTGCTGTTTTTCAACCTGATCGGCGGGCTGTTCTTCATCCTCGATCCGGGCCGCCGCAATACGGAACAACTGCTGGAAGAGGAATTGGAAGCGTAGGATAGCGAACCATGGACAACCTGCAACTTGAAATCAATTTTTCCGAACGGCGGAACCGCTTCCGCGATGCGTTGAACGCCGGTGAATTCGTGCTGCTGGTCGAAAACTCGTCACCGGGACGCGACAACGATCCGGCGGCCAGCGCCGACCGGCTGGCCGCGCTGGAAAACGCGGTCCTCGACATCAAGGGGATCAATGCGTCGCTTGCGATCACCGACCGCTGCCACACCGTCGACGTCTGGCGCGCCGCCGAATACGCCAGCGCACTTTCCGCCGAAAACCGCGACCGGCATGTGATCTACCTCTCCGGCCGCGACACCACGCTGAATGAGACCCGCAACCTGATCGATATCGCTGCCAATGCCGGGAACTGCAACATCGTCCCGGCCAGCGGCAGCGTGATTCCGGGGGACAGCGTCCGGGAAAGCCGCAAGCGCACTTTCACCGAGAGCATCGAAATCCTGCAGGAGCTTGCCTCCCATCCTTACGGTTTTTTCTCCGGCGCGACCGTGAATCCCTACCAGTACACCGGCTGGTCGCTGATGGGGCAGTATTTCAAGCTGGTCAAGAAACTTAATTCGGGTGCTTCCTTTCTGGTCACGCAGGCCGGATGGGATATGCTGAAGCTGCAATCGCTGCGCTGGTACCTGACCGGGCGCAGCCTTTTCTACCCGATGATCGCGCGGCTGATCCTGCTGACGCCGGAAAAGGTGGAGCGGATTCTGGCCGGGGAATATCCCGGCATCAGCATCTCCCACGACTTCCAGCGGATTCTGGAGAAGGAACTGCATTACTCCAACACCCAGTTCGAAGCCGCCCAGTACCGGAGGCTGGAGCTTCAGGCCGCCGGTTGCCGGCTGCTCGGTTTCAGCGGTATCCAGCTGGCCGGGGTGGAGCAGCCCGGCAAGGCGAAGATCGCCGCCGAGCGCATTGTGAACGCGCTCCGGGAATTCACCGATTTCGACCACTGGCTTGAGGAGTACAACTCCTATCTGGCGCGCACGGAGATGGCGCCGTTTTCCAGCAGCTTTTATCTGTATGACCGGACGCTGCGCCGTCCTTACCCGGAAAATGACCGGCCGATAGCCAACGAGCTGGATGATCCGATGGTTTCCGGGGCGGAAAAACTCGGTTACAATCTGCGCAAATTCCTGTTCGTCCACGCCGACCGGCAGAAGGCGGACCACCAGCGGCTGTTCAAGAAACTGTTCGCCGGGTGTCGTTCGTGCGATGTGTGCCGGCTGCCCGCCACCTCGTTCGTGTGTACCGAAAACTGTCCCAAGCGGCTCGCGAACGGTCCCTGCGGCGGCGTAAAGCCGAACGGCAACTGCGAAATCACCAATTCCGAGTGCATCCACTGCAAAGTGGTCCGCCTGGCGGATTGGGCGGGAGAGCTTCCCAAGCTGGAGGATCATATCCTGCCGCCGGGTATCCGCCGCATCCTCTGATCGCTTATTTCTTTCATTTCAAATAAGATCCATAACAGGAGAATTCATCATGGCTCAACTTCTTCCCTTCCACGGGCTGCTGCCCTCCGTCGAACGCGCCGCACAGGTCGCCGCCGTTCCCTATGATGTGGTCAGTTCCCGTGAAGCCGCGGAGCTGGCGAAGGGCAATCCCTATTCGTTCCTGCACGTGTCCCGCCCGGAAATCGACCTCGAATACGGCATCGACCTGCATGACGAGCGCATTTACGCCCAGGCCGCCGCCGCGTTCCAAAAGCTCTGCAAGGAGGTTCCGCTGACGCTGGATAACGGCAAGCACCTGTACCTCTACCAGCTCCAGATGGGCGATCACGTGCAGACCGGCATCCTCGGCGCTGCCTCCGCCGAAGAGTACCGCAAGGGGATCATCAAGAAGCATGAAAAGACCCGGCAGGACAAGGAGGACGACCGCACCCGGCATGTGATGGAGCTGCGCAGCCACACCGGCCCGGCCTTTTTCACCTACCGCGACAACAAGACCATCGACGAACTGGTCGCGGCCGAGCTCAAAAAGGCTCCGCTCTTCAACTTCACCGCTCCGGACGGCATCCGTCATACGCTGTGGCGCATCGATGAAGCCGCCAGCGAAAAGCTGTCGAAGGTGTTTGCCGCCGAAGTTCCGGTTTTCTACATCGCCGACGGCCACCACCGCAGCGCCGCTGCCGCCCGGACCGCCGCCGAATGCGCGCCGAAGAACCCGGACCACAACGGCACCGAGGATTACAATTTCTTCCTGACGGTCGCGTTTCCGGCCAGCCAGCTGTCGATTCTGCCGTACAACCGGGTGGTCCGGTCGCTGAACCACAACAGCCCCGCCGGTCTGCTGACCATCCTGAGCGAGCGTTTCCAGGTCTGCCCCGCCGCCGACGGCGTGACCACGAAGCCGGGCGAATTCAAATTCTACATGGCGCACGAGTGGTATGTCGCCCGGCCGAAATTCGATATTGCCAAGCTCGGCGTAATCGAGCAGCTCGATGTCAGCATCCTTCAGGACAATATCCTCGGCCCGATCCTCGGCATCGAAGACCCCCGCACCAGCAAGGATATCGACTTCATCGGCGGCATCCGCGGCACCGCGGAGCTGGAGAAGCTGGTCAATTCGGGCAAATACGCGATCGCCTTCTCCATGTATCCGACCACGGTCGAGCAGCTGATGGCCATCGCCGACGCGGGCGCGATCATGCCGCCGAAATCGACCTGGTTCGAGCCGAAGCTCCGCGACGGCCTGGTCTGCCACAACTTCTGACGGCCCGGCGCATCCGGGATTTCGCCTTCGGCGACCAAGGCGCTTCGCCCTTGGAACCCGACCGGC
>ERZ1034984.585-NODE-585-length-40134-cov-19.464258_pt1 | contig 40134 bp, 49 predicted proteins | sample MGYA00520589_ERZ1034984 | MGnify/ENA primary metagenome ERZ1034984 (study PRJEB33766, sample SAMN09781790) | gut metagenome | biome: gut microbiome | host: Homo sapiens | place: Madagascar | study: EMG produced TPA metagenomics assembly of the PRJNA485056 data... | reverse complement strand
AGTTACTGATTTAGCCTGCGAGGGTGTAGGATTAACTGTTACCTTGGAAAGAACTTTGCCGCTGTCAGGAGTTACTTCAGTTACTGATTTAGCCTGCGAGGGTGTAGGATTAACTGTTACCTTGGAAAGAACTTTGCCGCTGTCAGGAGTTACTTCAGTTACCGATGTCCCTGCTGTTACTGTCTTTTCCTGTTCTGGCTTTCCGCCGCCTATCATATTGATTACATTTCCCATTATGTCACCTGCTCTTTCTTGATGTTAACTACAACTGCCACCGTTGGTTTGGTTGTGCAATGGAATGTAATGCTGTTAGCTGTTGCAACATCATCTGCGTATATTCCTGCTTCGGTCCATACTTTATACTGTGACGAATCGGGATAGGCTGTGTAGACATACCCACTTGTAGGGATATTGCTTACAGCCACTAGCTGCTTAAACCCATCACCGTCTGCCTCCCAACCATCTATGGTTAGAGTTGCAGTGATGACCTTTATTGCAGGAATTGTAATATATCTAATACTCCACTTATTGTTAATACAAGTAATTATTCCGTTCTGTCTGGTAAGAGTGTTCGGGTCTGCCCAAGTAAATACATGATAATCCTCACCACCTCTTCCTATAAGCGGAATAAAATATTGTGATGCACCGTCCACTTTACAATACACAACTTTTCCAGTTTGATACGCCGCTTCTATTTCGGCATTGGTCGTAGTGCCGAAAGTTGCAATAAAAATCTCATCAGGTGCTGACGTAAGAAATCCACTGTCATTATTAAGTTGACTTGTCTTAGTTGGTAAAGTGGTTCGTGTTATCTTCCAGGCGCTTTTTGTTGATGAACTAAAAAGAAGTTCTAACGTAATCTGTTGAAAATCAACGGGGCTATTACTTATTCCCTGTGAGAAAGATGATTTAAACATCAAATCTCCCCCTGTAACACCAGTCGCAATAACTAATGGCAGAATTAAATGCGCTCCTGCATTAACTATGCAATACACATCTTTACCCTCATTATAGGCGGCATAAATTTGCTCTGGGGTTTTATCAAGCGTAGTGGTTGTATCAGACGCATTTACCGTTGCATTAACATAAAATGTAGGTTTGTAATCAGATGATAATGCACCTACATCTTCAGCAGTACTAGGAATAGTTGGTTTGTTTGTGAGGTCGTTATAACTTCCCGATTTAGCAACAGCAGATAAATCATCAGATTTAGCATATCCCGCAAGACTTTGATGCTCTTTTAAAAATCCCTCATCATTCTCCAATTCAGACAGCTTTGTCGGAATACCTACAAAACTAGATATATCCTTTGCCAACTCTTGTATTTGTTCCGTTGTCAGGTCATCATATGTAAATGGATCACCTTTGTCTCCCTTATCCCCTTTATCACCTTTGTCGCCTTGGTTACCTTTTTCACCTTGAGGGCCTCTATTAGCTGTAAAGGTATAGGTTTTCTCATTTGTAAGAGTTATTAGGTATATATTATTACCTGCTTCATCGGTGTTTTTAAGCGTTATCGAGGCAATACCTACTCCAGTGTCTCCTTTATCTCCTTGTTCACCTTTGTCACCCTGCACTCCGGTATCACCTTTATCTCCCTTGTCGCCTTTTGCCCCGGTATCGCCCTTAGGACCAGTCGGTCCTGCAGGGCCTGTATCACCTTTGGGACCAATATCACCTTTCGGGCCTTGTGGTCCTCTCATAGAAACTTCTTTCATCTCCAGTTCTACAGGTGTAACAATTTCCATTTCAATGCTCATTTAATAATCACCTCGCTTAAAACCTCACCTATGTTTACCTGCTTAGTGTCTGTTCCTTGTACTTTAAAATCATCAACAAACATTACCCTTGCCTGTATCCCCACATCCGTATCGGGAAAAGCAAGACTCTCTGCCTGAGTAACCGGAAAGTTAAAAACTCCATTATCGCTGTCATAAGTGACTTCTCCACTTCCGTCAGAGCGATACATCTTACTGATGTTATGAATCGTAAACTCTATAGCTTTGACATCTGCCATCACAACCGATTTGATTTTCAGCGAGATATATCCCGCATCACCTCTGGTCATTAGCTTCATACTCATGCCTCCTTTCTTTTTCTAATAATAAAACAATAAGTCGAGGACTTTCTAACCCTCGACTTATCATACCTATTCAGTTTCATCCCATTCGGAAAAATCCTTTGTGGTTCCATCAGCGTATTCCCATACACTCCTGCCATTAACCTTTATCTGAGATATTCTGCTTGTTATCATACTCTTCTCGCCAGTTTCCGCCGCCTGATAAGCTCCTTTATAGTAGTTTGACAGACTGCTTCTTACTGCACTCATCGCTTGACTCTCAGACTTGCCCTCGTCAATATACTTCTGATACTTTGTCTCCGCATCTCTTTCTATTGCCTCAAGAGCGCTCTGGGATTTGCTTTCATCTTCAGAAAGCAGCGCTGCGTAATTGCCTTTTCTGTTAACATCGTCAGGGTTTGCGTACATAAAGCTGTCAACAAGAGCTTTGCCCTTTTCAGGAAACGCAGTCTTAACAGCGGTTTCAATTTCTCTTGTTATATTGGCAGCTGGTATTCCGAATGCCTCACCGCAATGAAGTGTAAGCTGTCTTATGCAGTATTCATATGTGTACTTGGCATCTTCACCCTGTTCATATGTTTTCTGCAGCCTTTCAACATCTTTCTGTATCGCCGTAAATGCTGCCATATCCATTCTTGTAACCTCGTACCCGCCAAACAGCGAATATATATCTCTGAGGAAAGGTAGCATATTCATAGGATTTGCATTATCGTTAAGATTTTTAGTAGTGTATTTCAGATACTTCTGCAATGGAGTGAGGTTTTCATCATCATCGTCATCATCACCGGTATAAGTATCTCTCATATAGTCAGCAATAGCCGCTGCGACCGATACTGCCACAGCATTGGTGATGAATACAGGAATTAATGTTCCCATTCGCTTTGCCGCTGCCTTCTTGTCTCCTGCTGCCCATTCCTTTGCAGTTTTGATTGTTTCTGTACGCATCATATTAAAAGTTGTTGTAGGCTCAGCCATAAATGATGTAGCAATCTTCATAAGGCTGTCATCATTTCTCATTATCTGAGACCTTGACAGCATACTGTCCACAACCTGAGTTCTATAGTATATTGCCCTCGCTCTTTCATTGCACTTGTCCCAGAACTCCTGTGAGCCTGCCTCGATATCCGGATTGTTTTTCTGGACTTCTTTTTTGACAGCTTTCCATATGTAGGACCATGTAAAGTCATCCGCTTTTCCGTATACATCCATAAACACTTTATCAAGTCTGCTTTCCTGTCCAAGGATAATCTCCTTCATTGACGGCGCAACGTCTGTCTGGTAAAACCCCCAGCCTTTCCATTTAGCTATAGGGCAATGTTCCTGCATCTCCTTTATCGCAGGTTTTCCCTGCGCAGCTATCAGATACTTAGGATTAATCATCATTGCCGACCTTACAATTGCTGTAGGCTGCTGGATAAGAACCCTGAAATTAAATCCTATCTTTGCTTTCTTATAATTTGCAATCAACTTATTAGGTATCTTTGTATCCACCTTATCATCACGCTTATTTGCATTATTAAGGTCTTTCATAAGCTTGTTGATATAGTTTGTTGCCTTGTCACCATAAGCACGTCTGATCTGCTCCTTAACCGTAGTACCGGTATAATATGTACCGCCTTCACCTCTCTGCTTGTAGTTATATATTCTCTCGAAGTCAAGCAGTGCCGGTGCCAGTGAATTGTACATACTCATCTCTGTAATATGCTTAGTTACCACATTGAATATGTCATCAAGCATAATAGGATTATTTGCTCCGGGAGTTAAAGCTTTAGTAAAGCCGGCAGTCCATAACTTTGGCATAAGCTCAGCTTTATCAGTCTGTCTGCTCTCAAGGAAATCTTTATCAGACTTCATAGGGAAGTAATTCGGATCATTAAACTTCTTGTATCCGTGTATCTTCATTGAGGTTTCATTGCCCCATGCAGCGCAATCTTCTGCCATAAACTTCTGCAGTTTATCAGCAATAGTCTTTTCTTCCTCAGTCAGACTGTTTATTATTCTGACAGCATCAGTATAAGTAACCAGCTTCCTCTTGTCATCTATAATGCCCTGTGTCTTAAACTTCTTTTTGTATTTAAGACTTGTAGGTACAATTCCTCCCTTTGTAATATGCTCAACCGCCTCAGGTCTTTTCATAAGGCAGTACAAGCTCATTACTTGTGATGGTAGCAGTTCTACAGTATCTCCTGATGAAAGCTTAAATTCTGTAGGTCTCATTTTATCATTTGATAACCGGTTGAGAGTTTTCTTGTCAGCCACACTCTGAATATATTTCATCGCTGCATCTACATTACGAATATGCTTGTCAAATCCGTCTACCACGGCTCCGAAAACTTCTTTTGCAGTTCCGCCCATAACTTCAAAGAAGTCCATAGGTTTAACATTGGAACTGTTAAGGAAATCATCAAACATCTTAAACATTTCACTCCTATGCTTCTTGTCCTTAATCTGCATAGTTTCTGATATAATATTATCTCCTGCTTCAGCTCTGGTCTGCTTTATATTGTCTGAGAATGTATTATTAATGTTTGCTATTCCATATCTTACAGCCTTGAGCAGTGTTTTTATATCCTGCAGCTCAGCATTGGTCAGGCTGTCAATTCTCCTGCCGTCAAGTTCACTTGACAGCTTGTCTGCAAGTTCCGTTATAAAGCGGTCTACAACTATGTCACTCTCACCGCTTTCAGCAATCTTCAGAAGCTCTGCATTTAAGTTTGCGAAATTAAGCATTCTTCTTGACAGGTGTCCGTACTTTTTTGCCCACGCATCTGTTCTTGTAGTCGAAAAATCAAATCCAGCAAGCATTCTCGCTATAGCTGACTGGTAACCTTCCGGTATATGCTTTGTGTCTGTAGGAGACAGAAGCATACCTGTAAGATATTTAACATCCTTTTCAATCTGTGTCTTAATACCCCGCCTGTCAGCTCTCGCTCTGGTGTCTGCAGCACGCTGTTCATATTTCGCTTTCTGCCTTGCAAGCTGCTCTTTTGCCTTATCTCTCTGGTCTGTCAGCTTCTGATTGTTTTTCGCTCTCTGCTCTGCCATTCCCTGCTGATATTTTTCTTTATACTGCTGCTTGATAGCATTTATCTTTTCCTTATTCTTTGCTTTTTCCTTAGCTATCTTTTCTGCCTGCTGCTGTTTTTTCTTGTCTGCAAAGGTAACCATTTCATTTGTCTGTGCAACTTCATTGGCTATTTCGGCCGCAAGCATATCTGTTGCATCAGTAAGGTCAAAGCCAAACTCATTAACATAGTCCTCACTCAACGCCTTTGTGATTTCCGCAAGCCTTACGCCCTGCTCCGGCTCAGTGAGTTCAGCATCAAACAGTTCCGGATAAACTTCTGCCCATTCCTGCCATTTTTCATCAAGGTATATTCCGTTATCAGATGTATTCACTCCTTTATTTATTCTTTTGTATTCAGTATATGAACCATACACATATGCTACTTCTTGCTTTTGTGTTTCAGACAATGCAACCTTGCTACTCTTTATATCTTTTAGAATTCCCTTAGCATAATCGGATATTTCCTTATTGTATGTACTGTTTGTTATGATATCGGTGGCAATGCTTCTCGCAACATCCCATACCTGATCCGCTTTGGCATCTTTCTCTGCCATATAGCCATACAGGTTTGTAAGCGCGTTTATCAGCTGCTCCTTATCAACCTTTGAGCTGTATTCTGCACGCAGTCTGTTCACATACTTATTAATCTCGCCTTTATCCGGTATACGACCCTTTGACAGCCTCATCTGTTGTTTCAGGTCTGCAACAAGCTGTTTATATTTCTTGTTCTCTCTGAGTAGTTTCTGAGTGCTGCGGTCAGTTTCCTTGATGGAGAACCTAATGTCCTTATCTGTAGTAGGACTTGTATTGTCTATATTTTTAAACTGATTAGACTCAAATGTAACATAAACATTTGACTTTATAGTTCCTACTTCTGCATTTCCATAACCGCCTTCGTCATATACATTTTTAAATATTACACCATCATAGTCTGCAATACCTTCATCAACCGCATCTTCTGCCATAGAAACTATATCAGCTGTTGAAGTTCTCATCATTCCATCTTCTTCAAATAGAGATAATCCTGATATCTCCATAAGCTCATCAAGATTGTCAACCTCAATATAATTAATGGGTATTCCAGAGAACTTTTCATTATGTGCATCTATAATAAGTGGATTGGTTATATTAAGATACCCCTCATACATACCATCATTGTTTGTGTATGTTCCAGCCAGTTCTTTGCTGTCGGAATAGTAATTCTGATTCTTATTAAAGACAGTAAATCCTGCTGAAGGTGTACCATGGTATACTGCTATAAGCCTGCCCTTTTCGTCCCTTACCTTACTATTTTTAAAGTATTCCTGCTGTTCTTCTGACAATACATTTCCTTTATTATCAACCTTAAAGGAATAACGGAAATTAGAGAGTTCGGAGACGTGAGGATTTTTACCTTCCTCAAAATATGCAGTAATATCCGCTAAGACTTTATTGGAGTGAGTTCCTTTCGGATACTTTGTACTGGAAACAGTCTTACCGTCAGTAGTGTCTAAATCCAGCACCACCTCACCATGCTGCTTGCTTATATAATCAGATAATATCTCCTTTTGTGCCTTAGTAGGCATTACAGACATATTTATTCCATTGATTTCAGGACTAATGCGTATATTACCCTCAGACATAAACTGAACCATACTGCCACTGTAATCTTCTCCACCATAGTCCTCACTCAATGCATCTCTAATATCTCTATGATCCACATCTCGAGAGCCTCCCGGTCCGCCTTCATGTCTGCCTGAGAAATCAAGCTGTTTACCATTGGCAGTAACATATCCTGTTTCCGACCATTTGCGTGTATACCCGAAATACTCGCCTGCATCTTTGATATGTTGCTTTTTCTCTTCATCTGTATACTCTTTAATAGAGTATCTGATATCTTTATTTATTGTAGGGTTCGCATTATCTACATTTTTAACCTGCTCAGAATGCAGTGCAATATATGCTTTTGTTTTTCTTCCGAAACTGCCTTTATCTTCTTCCAGAATAACTCCATCATATCCTTTTGCCTCAAGGTAGTTAGTTATAATCTCCTTGCTTTTTGCCGACAATGCATCAGCTTCAGCTGTCCATGCCTCTATTATTTTATCCTCGGCCTCCCAGACTTCCTCAAACTTTGGATCGTTATATATATCACTTCTGCTCGCATTAGGATTCTTTCTCCTATATTCTGTGATATACTCTGTTAAAGCAGCTTTGGCATCTTCAAATTTCTTCTTATAGTCAATGTCAAGTTTTCTGTGTTCATCACTTACCTGTTTGTACTCAGTGTTTTCACTCAGTATCCTGTCAAGTTCACTCCTGTCTGCGGCTATAAGAGGATTTGTAATATTAGCATATAACGGCATCTGCTTATTCCCCGATAAGCCTATATCATTTTCCGTTGGTTTCAGGAAGATGCCGTATGGTGTTCCACTATCTCCAGTTCCGGCGCCTTCGTGTTTTGTATCAAATACTGTAAAGTCGTTTCCAGTCTGATGATATAAAACCATAAGCTTGCCATCTTTATCTCTGACTTTGCTGTCCTTGAAATATTCCCGCTGTCTCTCAGATAAGCTATTGTCGTTGGAATCTTCTTTTATTGAGTATTTCTCATTGCTTTTTTTGTCTGTTTCTGATATGCTTTTATTAGAAACAGGACTGATGGCTGACCCCTGTCTGCCTTTCGAGGTAGTCATGCCAGCACCGGTAGGTTCTGTTTTTTTATTGAATTCAAATTCAGAACCATCCGGCATAAGTATTCTGTGAACGTGATATCTGTTTTTACCACCTACCTTTACAGCTGCTGCCATATAGCCACTCGTACCATTTATCACAACGGGAGCTGCTATTGTAACTGTGTCAATCTTTCTTTTTTTATGGTCAATATGTTCATCTATTACCCTACCTCGCTTCAGTACTTGAGGTAGCGCTTTGAATGCTGCAAATTCACCGTCTGTGTACAAATACTTTAAACTTCCCGTAACTTCATCTTCTCGCAAAATTATATGTCCAAAGTCCTGTCTATCGATACCGTCCTTAAATTTTTTGTTGTAGTCATTCATTATGACCTTGGCTTTTTCAGAGCGGTTCAAGTTCTTTATGCTTTCATATTCCACATCTGCAACAGGTTTCATATCCTTGAGTTTTTCCATATTCGCCCGCAATTGCTTCTTAATAGAACTATCCTCACCTTTTTTAGAATATTTCACACTGCTTTCGTTCGCGGTTGCTACTGTCTCGGCACTTGCATAGTTTTCTGAAGCCTTGTTTAACGCATCTATGTATATCTTTCTTACGTTCTCGGCCCTCTGCTGGTTCTGCTTTGCAAGCTGCCTCATATCTTTTGATACCTTGGACAGGTCATTTCCTGTAAACATAGCTTTGATATTTGCAATTATGCTGTCAATTACATCAATAAGCTTCTGCAGGACAGACTTCTGCTGCTCTATGCTGTAGCCTGATTTATCAGTAAGCCACTGAGCAAAGCTTTCTGCGCCCTTGTCATTTGAAAACAATCCTGCAAGAGCATCGGCAATAAATTCTTCCTCTGCCGTAACCTCATCACCATATCTCTGCTTCTTGCTTTCAAGAAGCTCTGATAGGGACATCATACCTTTTTCTTCCGCATACCACGAAAGAACCGCATCTCTAAGCTCCTTTGCGCCCTCTTTATTGAGTGCATAGGTATAGTGTGTGAGTTCATGTGCCAGCGCCTGTCCCAGATTATCACTGTCAAGTGAAAGTTCCAGCGTTCCCATTGCTACATTAATCGCACCGTTAAGCTGTACATTTGCTCCGTCCACAACCCTATGCAGCTTTTCTGCAATAGTAACATCAAGCCCTGTCTTTTCAGCCATCGCCTTTGCCATATTCTTTTGTGTTTCGGATAACTTATTACTCTTGTCCTCTGCCTTGCTTTCGCCTTTCTTTGCAATATCAGTTTTGGCAGCAACTCTTTTTTCTTCCGTTATTCTTGCAGCTTTAATTCCTGCAAGGTATGCATCTCTTGCAGCATTTGCAGTCAGATACTCTTTCCATGCGCTGTTTATCTTGTTTGCCCAAGTAAAATTGAATCTTTTAGAATTGCTATACGCTATTTTACCTGCATCATAGAAAGCATTAAAAGCAGCCGTATAGCTGCCTGCAGATACAGTTCCTGTGTAGTCTGCAGCAAGTTTCTCAGCGACTTCACCAGTATATTTTCTGACGCTCTTTCTGAATGTAGCAACATCTGCAGGAGATGTAATCATCACAGGAGTTTCTACTACAGTTCCGTCACTGGCTCTGAAACTGCCACCATTCTCAGCTGCAATTTCACTCTCAATATCAGCTCTCATATTCACAGCCATATTATATGTCGCATTTGCAGCATACTGAGTAATCTGTTTTCTTGTACTTTCGTTGTCTGCAGGAAGTGCAAAACCTGTTACATTTTTAAAAGCGTCCTTTGCTGCATCATTACCCTGAAAAACTTCTGTATCAGTATAGTTTGCTGTTCCAGCAACAATCCTTCCTATAGACTGCGCATACTCATCTGCCTGAGTTTCTTCCACCCCCTGTTTAAGAAGTACAGCTTTCGCCTGCTGTGCCGCATTGCTTTCTCTGCCTGCTGCAATTCCTTTAGCTCTCTCAACATCTTCCTCATCAAAACCTTCCTGTGCTTTTCTGAATGTTTCATTATCGAGCGTATCTCTGTATATATCATTATACTGTTTCGCTGCTCTGTTATCCGCTGCGGCGTTTTTCTTGGCAAGGTCATAGAATTGCCCCGGGAGTATGTTTTCGCCCCTCTGGGACTGATTCAGAAGCTGATTTGCATAGCTGTAAGATTCACTTGACTCATCAGATTTAAGGCCTTTATTAATTTCTGCTTCCTGCTGCTGACGGCTCATATTACGTCCAGCTCTGTATTCTATAGCCTGTCCTCCGCTACCCATAATTCCGCCTAAGGCTGCACCAATAACATAATCATACGCAGAATCTTTCCAATACTGCGGATCGCCGTACTGTTTCAGAGCTTTATCATCATATGAAATTCGCTGTATAATAGGATTAACTGAATCAGCTATGAGTTCTTCAAAACCTTCTTCATTGGCAGCAAGGCCAGCTTTAACTGCATGATAAAGCACATTTTGTCCTTTATCAGTTTTGACAAAACGTTTTGCTGCATCAGTTATCTTCTTTGCGGTTGTTTCAGACACTCTGTCCAGTGCACCTTTTCCTCCATAAATAAGCTTTGAACCTCCTGAGAACAATCCTTCTGTTCCTATTTCCACACCTGCAGATAAGCCACCATAGAGTCCCTGCTGTTTAAGATCAGCGCCTGAATTTGCAGCCTGTTCTACAGAACTTCCAAATGCTCTAACGCCCATAGGCAGAAGTGAGAGTCTGCCTCTGCCTAATGTCACAGCTCTGTCAAGACCCATCATTACGCCCTGCGATGCAATATCTATTCCTACCTTTCCAAGCTTACCTGTTCCTTTTTTGGCCGTATCTATATACTCACTCCCCTCTCTCAGAAGCTGAGAGCCTTTTCTTTTCTGAGGATTCTTTTCTTTTGTAAGCCCTGTCACGTCTCCAAGATATTCGCCAGCTCTGATTATGCCTCCAAGCCACTCACCCATGGCGCCATTTGTTATGTAATCAAATCGGTTCCACTCGTCCTTATCTTTTTTCAGTATGTAATCGCCAGTAAAGTAATCCTTAACTCTTTCAAAAGCAGTCTTTTTCTTTCTCTGACTTCCGCTACGACTTGTAAATGACTGCTGGCCCTTACCGAACTTGCCGTAACTACCACTATGTTTGACTGTTTTCCTCTCATTGCGCATATAGTTCCTGCTGGCCTGCTGTCTCTTATCATTTGAGCTGCTTGCTTTATTCTTTTCTCTGCCTTTAGCTGCAGCTTCTTCATCAAGCTTTTTGCGGTCATTGTTTTTGAGATATTCATCATATTTTTTTCTCTGCTTCTCACCTTTTTTATAGTTCTTAACAAAATCGCCCATAACGTCTCCTATTTCCATCTATATGTGTCCTGAGTATACTTGTTATATCCGCCTTTATCTCCTGTACCTTTGCCTGTTTTATTGGCGGTTGCATATGTATGATATAATTCTTTACCCTTAGCTTCTGAAACCTTACCACTTTTAATAAGTGTCTGTACATAATCATATAACTTATCATTGCTTTTATATGACCTGCAGGCTTTCTTTATTGAAGCGAACTCACTACTGTCAGCAGTCCCTCCGGAACCTTTATATGTGGTGGATTTGCTTCTCCTTCTGCCCGAGCCACCACTTCTGCTACTACCCGAGCTAGATGCTTTTTTTAATGCAAGGTTATAGTTGAGCTTATCCATCTTTTTATTCCATTTGAACTGGTCTTCATCTAATTTCTGAGCTTTCTTGCTGAGGTTAAGATTATTCTTGTTGTAATAATCATTGTTATAAGTATCTGCAATATCTGCCAGCATACTATATCTGTTGTTGAAAGCAGTTTCTCCTTTGTCGTACTGGTCAGAATATACTCCATACAGGAATTCTCTGTCTGTGTTATAGTCTGCTACCTTATCTCTGTACTCACCATATTCGTTGCCATACAAAGTATTTGCTGCATTAAATGCAGTATTGAGCTGGTCCCCCTCAAGCTGATACTTGTTTAAAGCCATGCCATAAAGCTCGGGTATCATCTCATTAAGCTGCGTAAGATATCCGTTATACGCCTGCTGGCCTACATTCTGAGAATAGGTGCTACCATATCCCCCTGTAAGTCCCGCAGCTGCTCCCATAGTATCAGCCATAGCCTGCTTACCTAATGCCGTATACTGGTCCTTATATTGCTGCCACATCGGATCTGATGTTAAATCATAGGAAAAGTCAGGCCTGTTCATTATCTGGTTGTAGATAGTATCAAGCTGTCCTTTATATGTAGACTGGAAATCTCCCGGCTTATTAGCAACAAGATTATCATAATCACCTTTTGCTGAAACAACATTCTTGTCTTTTGTAGGCTGATAGCCATTCTTGGCTGCCTCCCTCAACGAAGCTGTCACCTGATGAGGTATCCCGGAGATATCTTTCCATTTCTTTGTTTTTGACTGTGAGCCGGTTCCACTCGAAGAAAATCCTGTGGATTTAAGTTTGTATTTAGGATTCGGATCACTTTTAAGTTTATTTTTTGACTTGTTTTTGTTTTTCGCTGTGCTCATTGCCTTTCTCCTCAAATTCTTTAACTGCAGCAAGGTATGCCTCAGCCTCACTTGCTCTCTGAAGCATTGCCTGTCTGCTTACCTCGGAAAAAACATCTTTTATAGCGGCTTCAACCAATACCGGTGCCAGCCCGCTTTTATTAATAGCATTAACAACTTTACCTTTAAGTTCGTCCATAATTAACGTAACCGGTTTAACCGGCATACCTTTAACAGCTTCTCCTTCACATTTTTTCACTTTTCATCACCTCAGCTTTCTAAAATATCAATACGTTCTTTCAATGCATCTATCTCTTTTTTATGTTCTTGAATGAGTGCAAGCATAGGCGGAATAATATATCTCATTTCCCAGTTCCTTGGCTTGCCCGTTTCTCTGTCAGCAGCTATCGGATAAACATTATTGACCTGTTCAGCTATAAACCCTATGCAGTCTATACCATATCGCTGGTCATTTTCGTTTAAATAATCATCATTGTATTTAAATTGATATACCTTAATATCATACAAATGGTGCGGATCTAATTCCTCATTTTCCACTGGTTTAATATCGTGCTTGTACCACATACTTGAACCTGAAGAATAACCCAACTGATATGGCGAAGTAGCTGCCAGTCTGGCATTAGGATCTCCCGAAATATTCCCCGCGTTTGATACATACAGTTTACTTGCATAGATATTATCGCCAGACTCATAATATTGAGAATGCGTATGACTAGAAAGGGCATACCCAGATAAATAACTGCTAATATCTGATGTGGTAATAACAGATGATCCATTAACCTTTATACTAGCACCAGCACTACCACCAACGGTTATAGCACCAGCAGAAATATTTGTAGTATGGCCAGTCGAAGAATTTATAAATAACAACGCATTGGCACTAAATGCAGCTCTTTCGTTTGTACCAATTGATTGCATAGCATTAGGAGATATTGTTGTAGAAAGTTTAGGTCCACTAAGCTTGATAATGCTCGTAGCATCTGAACTAGTCGTAATGTCAACACTCCCACCAGTAATTGTCAGGTCATTAGCTGTTAAACTTCCACTCCATATCGCAGTGTCTGTAATTGTAGTTCCATATTTTCTTATAAAGTTTGATGTGTCGGGTATATCATCAGTTGTAGCAAGATTATCAGGTTTATTGTTTATGTTGTTCCAGCTGATAACTGCATTTTCACCCATAGTAATATTCTCACCGACTACAAGGCCCTTAACAGTAGCATTGGTACAATCAAGCACGGTGCACTTTACCTTGCCTGTTATGTCTGCATTCTCTGCTTTCATATTTCCTAAGAGGTCTACAGTAAACTTGTTGTTAATATTCAAAGTTCCACCTGTAATATTGGCGGCTGGCATATACAGAGCACCGTTATTTATATATGCAACCTTTTCTGCATTCTGCCAGAACGCAATCTCATCAGCTGTATATGTTGCAAGCAGATTGCTCCTGTCAAGCACTGTATGACCGTTTGCATCAACCTTTGTGGCAAGTTCACCGACTCCAACGCCATACACAGGCAATGAGTTCTCATCGTAATATAAAAGTCCGGTCTTTATAAAATTATGTGAGTCAACAGTGATGTCACCAAATTCACCTGTAATGCCTGATGTGTACCCGTAAAGCTGCGTTATTCCTACAGGTGTTCCCTCTATATCTACTGTTGCTTTCTCAAAATAATCTCCAAATTCTGATTTTGCAACATATTCTCCGGCCATAGAAAGCCTTATCTTCTCACTGTTTTCAACCGTATACTCCGCAGTCTTTATGATTAAGGACCTCATTGCTGAATAACTCGCAAGTATATCAGCCTTTTCTTTTGCGCTCGCTTCCTTATCGCCCAGCACTGACAAGGCTTTCTCCGTATCTCTCCATATTGCCTCAGCGGTAGTGTTGGCAAAGTTGAGATTGATTTTTTCTGTCAGCTGATGCAGATATGAGTTCACCTGATCCAGTTCCGTAAACCTGTTGGGATAATCAGCCTTTATCATTTGATATCACTTCCTATCTCAAGTATTTTTGCAATAGAATATAATGTCATACCGCCTTTGCCCTCTAGTTTGATTTTCATATGATCACAGCGCCTTGGAGGAACAGGAAGTGTAAATGTCTTGATACCCTTACCTGTCATTCTGCCTTTGAGCTGCCATACGCCGTCTGAGTCATACTGAATAGAAACTCCTACCGTAGCAAATGTCTCAAGATTTATCCTAATGTTAAATCTGCTGATATACTTGTTGTCTGGATAGGAATAGCCAATGTTACCTGTTTCAGCAAACCATTCAAAGTCATCTTCCAAACTTCCCTGCTGACCTGTTATGCTCATAAGCTTCTTTGTATCAGCATCTATGTAGTACAGGTCCTGACCTTTCTTTGCAAACCCGGAAGCCTTTATGCCATCTTCCTTGCTCCATATTCCCTTTTCTGTGTCGAGTACAAACATCTCAGAAACACCTGCAGTATTCTTCATAGTCATATAGAGCTTATCTCCCAGTGCCCCGCCAACTGCATCAGAGTACATAAGACCACCAAAAGCATCACTTATGGATTGCGGCAGTGAGCCGTCATATGCGCATATATCTATAGGCGACTTGTAGTAAACCACTTCATTAACGATTGTCAGTGACCTTGCGCTGCCTTTCTGCACACCGCGCAGCTGAGTTTCCACAATCTGATGTGCTCCTGTGTTTGACGGATATACCTTGTGGACGCAGTTTTCTTTAAAGAACAAAGGATATCCCATGTGTGTAATAGCTCCTGTCCATACACCGTCAGAGCCTACAGATGCAGCATAGCTGTCAGTTGATACACCCTGATAACATTCCCAGTTCTTGAAATCGCCCAGCTTGCAGCAGTAGATTTCATTTACTACCTTGCCGTCAACAACACCATACTTGCATCCCCACAGCCTGTTTCCTGCCTCTGTGATATAATCCATTGCCGGAACTCTCCTTTTTACTGTGAGTTCCCCTGCATTAACAGTTGTCTGTGTGTAGGTCTGGTCGAGCAAACCGATTACAACAATATAGTTGTCGCCTTTATCAAACAATAGCTTTGAGCCGTTAAGCTCCTTTACCTGCTTTTTCAGTTCGTCAGAAACCTGCTCCCCTGTTGCCTCACAGCCGGCTATATAGACTCCATCACCTGTTTTAAAGCCCTGTCCTATACCGTTTGCACTTATCTTCGTGTAAACAGTTGCAACCTGTGACCACATAGATGAATTGGCTGCATATATTTTGAGCACATGAGTACTTCCCGATGTATCAAGCCATATATCGCCGTTTTCAGGACTTTCAGGTGCAGTCTTGCCTGTTGTCTTAACATTGTAGGCTTCACCGTCAGGCCTGCATATTGAAAAGGTTACTGATATACCTGCAGCATTGCTCCAGCTGTTTTCAAGGTAACCATACTCCGTAAGATCCTCAGTGTTTATATAGAACTTATCCGGCCATATAACAAGGTATGCGCCCATACCTATCATCGTTTTATCTGTGTCCGTAAGTACTATGCCTTCTATTTTTTCATTGTTGTAATAAAGGTCTGTGCCGTCAACCCACGCCAGAGCATCTTTTGCAACAATGCCATGCGGCTTTGTCATTTGAAAAACACTGCCGCGTTTCTTCCTTGTGGTAAGCAACGGGTATGCATCAGACGACAGGTTCTTCATATCATAAAACTGTCCGTCCTGTATTCTGAGGTTGTGGTTGTATCCCATAAATTCCTCGCAGTACATTCTCTGTGTTGCCACTTCATTAAGCTGTGGAAACAGCATATACTTCACCTCCTACCATAGTTTCACCTTCTTGGCAATCGGCATATGGTGCCGTATATACCAGTTGCAATATTCCTCCCATTTGCTCTGAAACAGTATCAGCGCATTGTTATATCTTGCTGTTTCACCATTGGCTTTACCTATTTGTGCTTCCAGATACCATCTATACAGGTCAGAGAACATATCCGGAGCAAGAAGCTGTGTATCGTCATAATGTTCAATATCATATTCACCCATTGATATTTGCTCGTACCCCTCGCAACCTGATATCACTTCGTCGTAAATCTGAAGGTCAAGATGCTTGAGCCACTGGATCTTATCTACAGTCTCATAGGCATTCGGAGTCAGCTTATCAACCATATCTATCATATCTTTAATCTTCATTTGCTTCTCCTAATAATAAAGGGAGCAAACAATGCTCCCTGTTCTGCTCTGTGCGAGCACTACTCATCAGCTTCCTTATCAGCTTTTGCCTCGATATAGTCATCAGCTATATCCGTCAGTCTAAGCTGCTCCCTGTATATCTCAGCAACAGGTCTTGGAACGTTAACTTCTACCCCCTTCATAATCTGATAGCGTTTGCCATTAAGGGTGATAAGTATAAAGTTTTCCTCGCCTTTCCTGCCTCTAGGGATAAATAATCTTTCTTTGATATCCATAGGATTTACAGGCTTTGTTTCCTCCACCTGTTTCTCCTTGGCTTCTTCAGTGGCTTTCTTCTCAGCTTCTTTGAGCTTAGCTTTTAATCTAGCCTCCACTTCCGCTTCAATCCTAGCCTCTATTTCAGCTTCAACCTCTGCAGCTTTCTTAGCCTCCTCTGCCTTGGCTACCTCTGCAGCTTTCTTAGCCTCAGCCTCTGTAACTTCATTAGTTGTCTTTTTCTCTGCCATAGTTTACCTCCTGATTAGTTTGCCTCTGTAACCTCATCTGAATACTCGGAGCAGGTTTCTACTCTGAGAATGTATTCCTCAATAAGTCTCTTGCAGGCAAACAGTGATTTCCAGCCGATAGTTGACCTCTGGTTTAATGGGTCTGCTGTTCCGGCTGAACCTTTAGGTTTTACGATAACTTCTGTACCGCCGCCCTCGATGTCGATTGTTGCATATGCATCTTTACCGAGGAACAGGCTTGCATATACAGCAAGGTTGTCCTTGCCGGCATCTCCTGCGGAAATCTTATCCTTAGCTGCAATTGCACCGTGCGGCTGCTTAACAGTAAGCTTTGCAGCACCTGCTGCGCCTGTAGTAACACCTACTACAACAAGCTTCGTATCACCGATAACTACATTAACCGGAACAGACGATGATGCTGATGCAATTCTGTCTGAGGAAGCAATCGCCTCATTTACCGCAACATCTGATGTAGCAGTGCCGGTAGATGCCTCCACTGCAGTTTTAACAGTCAGTGTTTCAGCTCCCGATGTTAAAGGTTTACCCTTAAATACTGCAGCCTCTGTTGACTCTACAAATCTGCAGCTGTGGAATTTGCCAAGCTCTCCCTCAAATATCTGAGTAGCACCTGCATATCTTGAAGCTTCCACCCATTCTGCATCACCTGAAATGTCATATCCAACATGAGGGTGAATGATTGCCACATAGGAACCATTAATTTTAGGTGCATTTACTGCTTTAAGGTCTGTTGCAGCCTTTCTTACAAGCTTTCCAGTCATAAGGCAGCTCTTATCAAGCTGGTATCTTGAAACTGTTACTGTTTCTGTTCCGCCTGATACCTTTGGAGCATATCTTACCTGTGTACCTGCAATAAGCTCATTTCTTGCAATGGTATCAAGTGTAAGTCCTGCATTATCACCATGCTTTTCTGTAACTTCAACGATTACAGGGTCCACTGCAGTTAATTCGAGTATGTCAGATACAGTAGTATAGTCACCGTACTGAGCAACCTCTGCCTCGATGTAGGAAACGTTGAGAGTGTTTCCGTCCGGTGTTACACCTTCTGTTAATGGTGTAAGCGCCTTCTTGAAGTTTGACCACTTTCTCCATTCAACCTTTTTACCGTTTCCTTTTGGAATAGGTCTCTTTATACCAAACTGTGCGTGTACAAGATTAGGCTTTGCTGTTCTGATTAAAGCGGTCTTGTAAAAGGTTTTCATTTCAGGAGACAGGTCATTACCAAGTGAATTAAGTAATGTTGTCTGAGTATTCGGGTCTGCAAATCTCTGCAGATTTAATGTGTGTAATATCCTCATAAATTCCTCCTATTCATCAGGAGAAAAACTAAAACGTTATCTTTTCTCCTGCTTCTGCTCTTCTTTTAATTTCTTCGTACTGCTCATATGTCAGCTTTGAAGGGTCTAATGTTCCTGCTGCGGAAGGCGATCCGCCTTTGCCCTCGGCAGGTCTTGTGCCTGATGCCACTGCTTTTGTTGTATCCTGTACAGCTCTGTTTGCGGCAAACTGCATTGCAGCTCTTGCAAGCTCGTCCTTATGTATAACCTCATATGCTGTTCTTACATCAACCCTACCGGTATCAATAAGTCTTGCGAAATCTGGGTTATCCATTTCTGTATCAAAATCGAAATCAGGATAAACAGCAGTTGTATTCTGAATATCTGCAGCAAGCCTCTCTAAGCTTTCTGCTCTGGCCGCCTCATATTCGGCTGCCTGTCTCTGCCGTTCAAGCATATTGTTCTGGAATTCAAGCTTCTTGGTCTGCCTCAGTACGTTCTCATCAACCCCTAGCGACATTGCTTCCTCTCTGATGTATGCATCATCTTCCACAAGTCTTGCGGCAAGGTCCGTAAAATCTATGGCATCAAAATCTGTAACATCTACTCCGTACCTTTCGCCCAGCACTTCCATCAGAGGGTTCATTTTCTCGTACTTCTTGGTTTCATTTCTGAACCTTTTCTTGATAACAGCCTCTACTTCTTTTCCGAACTCGTCCTTGTACTCACCTTTTATCAGTTCCTTGAATGACTTTTTAGGTGGTTCTTCTGTTGATGGTTCAGTAACCTGCTGTCCATCTCCGCCTGCAGCGACCTGGCTATTATCAGCTGCTCCTACACCTGCTGCACCGCCAGCATCTCCTGCAGCGGATCCTGCTGCACTGCCGCCTTCTGCAAATCTTTGTAGGTTTAATAAATACTTTTTCATATGTTCCTCCTGTGTTATAGTCACGACACTTTATTGTATTTATATATAAACACAAACGGCATACACTTTTCTAACCCTCCACTACAGTTGAAATTGCAACGTTTTGCGGATAGTTCTCTGAAAGTGTTACAAAACCTTGAAAGAAATAGTCCGTAATCTTATCTATTTCCTCATCTCTTTTTACCGAAATCTCTCCGGCTTCATCATTAAACTGCACTTCCCTTCCCGATGATGCAAGGGCTAAGTGCAGGGTATAAAAGAGGATACTTACAGAAGCACAGATTATATCGTATCCTATCTTTGCATACCCTGCGTGCCCGGTTATCTTAATGTTTATCGATTCAGGAGTTTCAGTTTTAACAACATTAATCAAAGTTTTACCTCGGCTGAGTTGTCGCCTGTGCTTCTGCTCTTGCTTTTCGTACAGTTCCGTGTTCTTTTCTCTGCACGTCACCTATATTATTCGCCTGTATACCAGAACTTCCGCCCGGAACACTCTGTGTTGCAGGAAGCTGAACACCCTGCATGGCTGCAAGCTGCTGAGCCATTGGGTCACCATACTGCACAGCCAGCTGAAGTGCTATCTGCTGTAGCTGCTGTACCATCTGCAGCAGTGTTCCGTTCTGCTGTATCTTCTGCATCACATCATTCTTCCCTTTAAACTCCATAACATCTAAAGCTGCAAGCGCCTGATCTGCCATTTCCGGATTAAAGAAACCCTTTGCGTACAGCTCTAAAGCAAACTCGTTATATGCAGTTTTGTTGTAAGGGCTCTCTTTCTGAGCATTGACTTCTACATCGAATACCGGAAGCCTGTACATATCCTCGCCGTCAGGATACTTTGTATCAAGCTGCTGTCTTACAAGCTTCTGGTTGGAATAGGTTATGAACTGTTCCTCACCATGTTTGCCCACTATTCTGAACTGTCTCGGCAGGCTGTAGAACTGCCTTATAAGCTCGATAACCATTGTGTAGATATCTTTCATACACCTGTATGAGCTCTTAATCATATCTCTTGACTGCTTGCCTGACTGTTCCTGCATTGCGGCAATAGCACTGGCAGCGGTTACACCGGATACTGAACCGCCATTATTAACGTCTCTGTTATGAGATGTTTCTTTCAGCTCATTCACCTTGTTGTCAAGTACGTTGAGAACATATCCTGGCAACGGTTTGTATGCAATAGGCACCGCTGTAGACTCATCAATAACTCCCTGCACATGAACTATCGTTTTTGTGAAGTCGCAGAACTCGCTCTCGTTTATCTGTCCATCTTCTCTAAAAAAGTATCTCGGTCTTGCTGCTATTATGCTGTTCTCAAGCACTGCCTGATCAAGTCTGTCTATGTATTCCTGCGGACTTCTGCAGACGTCTACAAACGAAAAGCCTGCAGGTGTACCCTCACAAGGGAAGCACGCATCAAATACAAACGGATACATTCCATGTTCATACCAACCGGTTTCTGCAACGCTCAGTCCTGCAGGAACTTCTATAAGCTCTCCTGTCTCCGGGTCAGCTGCAAGCTTTGTAGGTACTTCTGTGTCATTCTCTGAGGCGTACAGAACTATATCGTCAACATACTTGCAGAAGTGCAGAACTTTCTTTGTGCCAACAGTTTTCCTGTAGTACACATCTACGACCTGACTCATATCGCTTGTGTCCACATTGTCATCATATACATATTTCTTGACAAGTTCTTCGTGCTTTCCGAGCCTGTCACCTACCTGTGGATATGCTGCCTTTATTTCTTCGTTATCCATAAGCTTTACATGAAACAGATATGGCGACTCCTGTATATCTTCGATGCCCGGCTTCCAGTATAGCGATAATATATCTATCGCCTGTATTGACACATCACCCAAACCGTTAAGCCTGCTGCTGTCCCAGAACACACCATATACACCTGTACCGCCTTTCAGCTTCTTGTACCACGCCTTATCATATGCCTCTTCAAATCCTGCCTGCTCAAGCACTACAGGAACGATTGATGATAACCTTGCAGCTTCCTCTCTGTCACCTGACTCTCTTGGCAATATATTAGGCTCAGGGAATGAGTCCATTGCATCTGCATGCTTTGAGGTTATGCAGTTAAACAGCCACGCTGATGCAGGCTCTGCAGCATTCTTCTCCTTGTCAGAACTGCTTTCCATCTGTCTCCACTGCCTCAATCTGAACCATTCATCATTGGCAACGATTTTGTTATCAAGGTTTGTCTTGCCCTCTCTGTACCTTTGCAGTATTTCAGAAAACCTTTTAATCTGTTCTGCTCCTATAGGTTCTGGCGCAGGCGCTGAGGCTTCTGCTTTTCCCTCAGGTTGTTTTAATGGTTTTTCTTTAGGCGTTATACCTTTGTTTTTTTCATCGCTCTTAGCAGCCATTTAATACCTCCTAAACATTCTATTGTTCTGTTCGTTATATAAATCAAGCGGGTCAAACTCCGGCTTTGTTTCTTTATTCTTGGTTCTCGGCTTAATCTGGTGCTCCATAAGAAAATACCTTGTCTCATCTGCCACATGGTCCTCAAGGTCAGTATCAAGATCCTCGATATGTGTTTCGGAATATATCTGCAGCGGAATTGTTCTTATGAATGCCTTGCAGGTATTAAACACATACATCATCGGATACCCCTCGCCGTCAAATGCAAACCTGTAATGCATCTGCATCCAGCCCGGTATTCTCTGATTATCACCCTTTGAGAAATATATCTTATTGTCTGCCGCAAACCTGTAAATACTCTTGCCCCTTGACTCGTCCCATATAGACGGGTCAGCAACTCCTATTATCTGCTGTCCTTTCAGGTATGGGTGTTCTCGCTCAATTCGTGCTATTTCAGCAAACTGCTTGTTCGGGTCCCACTTTACACCCTCATTAGGCTCTTTGGTGCAGCCATACAGCTCTGCAATTCTGTAAACAGTTCCGTCTCTGTCTACTCCCCACCAGCCGCAGGAAAACGGCTTGGCATATCCGAAGTCATATGACCTGTATATCTTCATAGCTCTGACTGCCTCAAGCGGCAGCGGATTTATAACGTGAGTCCATCTCCTGTCATCGTAATGCTCAGGATTATCTATGAAATCTTCAAAGAACTGTCCCTCGAAAATGTCCCACGAACCATAAAGCCACGCTTCCCTGAGCTTTGGCGGAAGATTTTCAAGAGTTGCCACATAGTCCGGATCTGACTCCATAAGTGCTTTGTTGTCAGTAACAAGGCTTTGTATGAACGTGTAGTCCTCTGGCTTCTCGTTACCCTCATACTTCCTGTCCACAAACAGCCGTTTAATATATCCATGACTTCTGCCTCCGGGATTGCAGGTGTAGTATATTCTTTTGGGAAATCCGTTGACACCTCTGCAGCAGGCTGTGATCTTCTTTATCCATGACTCATCAAGCTGCGTTGCCTCATCAAGAAATATCACATCATATTCTGCACCCTGATATTGGTCAAGGTCACCGTCATTATTGCAGTATCCGAATATAATCATTGAACCGTTAAGGAATGTAAACACCTTGTCTGTCTTGTTGTATGTGGCAATTCCTTTAAGACTTGCTTTAAGCGGCTCTATATGGTTGTTCCACAGTTCCTTGTATGTACGCCTGACAATAAGAACCTTAATTCCTTTATAGTTCAGCGACAGCATCGTTGCTTTGGCTCTTATTCCCCAGCTCTTGCCTCCGCCTCTGGCACCACCGAACCCCACGTGCTTTGTCTTTGCAGCAAGAAACAGTTTCTGTTTTTCATTTGGTTCGGGAATTTTTATAGTTATCACTCGGACCACTCGCTTTCGTATCCTTGAATGACAACGTGAATATCTCTGTCAACCTGTTCATCTTTGCTGGCCTTTTTCTTTTCAAGCTCAAGTCTTTCCGCTGCAATCTCTCTTGCCTGTACTTCTCCTGCTGTAGGTATGTCGTATATATCCCTCATAACTGCAGCAAGGTCCTTTATAGCTCCGGTTAAATCCTTTATGGCTCTGGTGTCTACCTTATCGAAAATCTTTTCTTCATTCTCGATTGACATACCGCCACCTTCATCAATGTATTTGTTTACAACAATATGCCGGTTGAACTGCTGAGCATCTTTGAACACCTTATCTATCACATCAGCCATTGAGCTTGCAGCTGTCTGAAGCTTTGCGAGCCGGTTGACTTCTTCTTTCTGTGATTTGGCAATCGCTTTTGCCACCAGTTCACTATTGTATTTCTTTTTGGCAGGATACCACTTTTCTGCAACAGCTCTCTTGGTTATTACAGACTCGTGTATACCGTATTTCTCAGCCAGTTTCCTGTATGAAGTATCTGTTCCTGTAATATATTCAGCTTTTATTTTGCTCCAATCAACTTTCCAATTAACCTCTGACATACGATTTTCTCCTTTGCCCTTTATATTAAGGTTTTTGGTATGCTGATTTCTAACCCTCGACTTATGCGCGCGAAAAAGCAGGCCTTAATCAAAAGACCTGCCTCATAAATCCTGCTTAATATTAATATATCTAGTTTATTTAATATATATAATAATATAGAGTAGAGTATTAATAATATATATTATATATAAGGCTACTCCCACACAAGCGCCACTGTAACATTAATTCCTGTAAGTTCTTCTGCCCATTTAACTATATCCCTGACAGTGCTGCTCTGCTTCGGATTGAATACTTCGTTCACCATAGCCACATATCCTTCAAGCCACCTGCTCATTCTTTTCTTTCCGAACCCTGCAAGGCTATTTAGAGCCATTATCATGCAGCTCATTACCAGTCTGTCAGCATCAAGTATATAAGCATTATTTGCTTTTATCGGGAGCTTAAACAAATCATCGTCAACCAGATACTGAGCATTTCTCATAACATCTGCAGGCTCTATTCCTTTTCCTGTGAGCTTCGCCTTTCTCACGCTGGTTTCGTGTACGCTTACCATCGTGTTCCAGTATGCATTGATAATATCATTACATCTCTTTTTTCCCCAGCCATATTCACAGTGCATATAGATAAATGTTTCAGCAAGCACCATATACGATGCAGCCATTATCTTTCTTTGCTGGCTCTTGTCAGGTATGTATTCCTTTTTTCTTTTAATCTTTGCTCTTTTCATATCTTGACCGCACCACCTTTTCCGTCATTTACCTTTATTTTTCTTCGTCTTGGCTCATACTTGTCGCAGTTTTCATCAGCCCTGCAGCCTCTGGAACGCCCTGTATGGCCTATGTAATCACAATAGTTAAGGCTTGTTCTATCACTTCTGTATTTGCACGTTGAACACTTCTTATCCATTCTTCTTCCTTTCTGCCAGTATCCGTTTAAGTCCCTTGTAGAAACCCTCTATATCACCAGCACATATCTGACCTCTGAATGTCCTGTACTGCTGATACGTAAGCATATTTTTATGCTCGTACAGCTTGTCCATTGCTTCTTTCTTGTTCATCTTCATTACCCGCTCTCCTGTTCCATAGGTTTATAGCTTCGTCTTTCGTTTTAGCTCCAATACTTACTGGGCATTTGCTGCACACTGTCATAAAACTGCTATCAGGCATCAATTGCACTACCTCAACATCATCACTTCCACAGAATGGGCAAGGTTTTAATTCGCTCATTCCTGCTCACCTCCTTTTCCAAAACAGCTCTCCGTATTTTCTCACAGCATTGTGGCGATTTATCGCAATCATGCCGCTTCGCTTGTCCGCATAATTTGTCGCAATAGTTCTCTGAAAGAAAATCAGATACAGCCCACCACTCAAATGCATCATCGTCTGCATCTTGCGCGTAGGCGTTCAGCATCTTGCGGCACGGAACACATAGGGTCCTAGTGAAAAAATCGCCCTCAAACTTGCCGCTTTCGTAGCTGTACTTTTCGCCTACCATGATTTCCTTTTGGCAATATTCGCACTTATGCGGCTTACGCGCTGTTCGTATGTACGAGTTATAAAATTCTAACATCATTTCACCTCATTTAATTTTCGTTTGCTAGTTTCGCATACCTATACCACGCTACATAGCCGTCGGCACTCCAACTTGTCGCCCCATTGCTATAAACAGCAAACATAGCCTCAGCGGGCTTTCTTACAAAATATCTGCGTTCCCAATTCACCCCATCATCAGACACAAGTACAGGTGTATCAATCGGTACTTTAGACCAATCAATTTCGGGCTCTTTATATTCTTCAGCCGCCCACTTCATTGCGTTCAGTGTGCAATCATCACGATTCGCATAAAATGCACAATCTTCACAAGCAAACAACACCGCACACCTAACTATCTTATTCTTAGACTTATCAAAAGCCACTTTCCCGTCCCCTAATCTTTCTATATCATCTTTATATCTCTCATAGTTCGTCATTATTTTACCTCCCTTAATTTAAAACTGTTGCAATAATTCATTGCGTGGGTAATCCGTTTAAGTTTCAAGCATCTACTATCACCAACAGAATTTATTGTTTTACCATTGTTTCCACCCCAATATTTACAATCACGGCATATAATACTCATTCTAACTCCACCTTCGCTAGTTTTATGTATTTAAAATGACAGGGTTCTTTGTATCCATTACTCCATTGTGTTGCCCCATAACAGAACACCGTAGGTTGTCCTTTTTCGTTGACACCAGCAAAGTATCGGTTGAACCAATTCTCATTGTCTACAGAAATTAATACAGCCGTATCAATCGGTACTTTAGACCAATCAATTTCGGGCTCTTTATATTCCTCGTCTGCCCATTTGAAACCCTTTTTCTGCTTCATCACATCTTCGTATTTCATTCTCTCGCCCTCCAGTAATCCATGCTGCCTCTTTTGCACTTGCAGCATGGCATTTCCCATTCCAGTGTGGTTATGAATGTACAGCCGCTGCAGCCGTCTGCAAGCTGTCTTTCAAGAATTTTAATTGCATTACCCAGTGCTTCAATATCTTTCTGCCATACGCTTTCTCCGCCATCACTAAAAACTCTGCAGTGCTCTCTTAAATTTTTCAGCTGTAATATAGTTTCGTATTCAGTCATTGTTACACCTCCACAACTCTTATTCCATACAGCTGCAGCATAAGCTTGCGTTTGATGCAGTACAAGGACCATGCTGCACCGCTGCTCCTGTAACCTTTGACATCCTCGACAACCACTTTGCCCTTTTCCTTGTATCTGAAGTCTGCAATATAACAGCATTTCCTTTCAAGGCACTTGCCTTTTTTGTATTCACCCTTGCGCTTGTCCCACACTCTCTCGTACTGGGCCGGTATAAGCTCATATTCAACCTGTCTTTCCAGATTGCTTATTTCACCTGTTCTCTCAAGCAGCTTCAGTTCACAGTACCTGTTATACTCTTTCCTGCTGTCAAAGGTCTCACCGTCTATGTAAATCCTCTTGGCGTTAAATTTATTTTTGCCCATTATTCGTCCTCCATCGCCTTTTTAAGCATATCTGCCATTTCGCAATATCTGTAGTTCTTCTTGCAATATTCCTCGATATGGAAATCGAAGTCATCTTTTTTGAGGATCCATGCAAGAGCTCCACCATCGTACAACCCTTCACATACAATCCTACGCTTATTACCGACCTTGTCCGTATACCTGAAAAAAGGACAAAGTATATCGGCGCTTTCGTAACTACCCGGCATCGTTTTCTCCTTTTCGGTACTTTTCCCTTAACTGCTCCATAAGAGCAGCATTCTCATCAATTAACTTATGAAAATCGTCCTTCTTTTCAGCAGACACATCAGACACGTGCGCTTCTTGTCTTTCTTCTCTGTCTTTAATATTATTAATATTCTTATATATTCTTTTATTTTCTTCTTTTTGTCCTTGTGACTGTCCGGTAACTGTCTGCTGCGTGTCCTTGTCACTGTCTGCCAAGTGTCTGCCAAGTGTCCTTGTCACTGTCTGTTGCGTGTCCTTATTAGTGTCCTTGTCTGTGTCGGAAACATCTTGATACAATGCGTAATTTTCAACGGTTATAATGGTATGCTTACTGTCTGCCTTACAGGTAATCATACTGTCGCTCTCAAGTATGGTTAATATACGTTTCACTGTATCCTTGCTACACTGCCACTGTGTCGCGAGTTTTCTCAGACTTGTAACAAATGAGCCTCTAGGAACAGTAATAACAGAATCGCCCACAACAACCTTTTTGTCCGCATAATTTGCCGACATAAGTATGTCAATCCACGCCATAAGATACAGTGGTTTTGTAAAATCCCAAAGGAAATGTTTCCTGATGCTTCGGTTTAATTTTATCCAATTTCCTTTGCTCATTTTCTACCTCCTTAGAAAGGTACATCTTCATCATTTATTTCTTCAAATCCGTCCGGAAGTGCTGCCATATTATCTGCATCATCAGGCTGTTTTTCGCCCCATTCGATGAACTTTACCTGCTCGGCAAGCACGCCTGTTGTATAAACTGTATCGCCGTTTTTATTCTTGTAACTGCCTGTCTGAATACTACCTCTTACAGCAACCATTCTCCCTTTAAAAAGATATTTTTCACAGGCCTCGGCAGTCTTTCCCAGAGCAGTAACTCTGGGAAAATCGGTCTTTTTTTCATCACCCTTTTTAAAGGGCCTATCTATTGCAAGTGTAAAATTCGCAACCGCCATCTGATTTTGCGTATATCGTATTTCAGGATCTCTTACAAGCCGGCCGATGATGACTACGTTATTCATTCTCTTTATCCTCCACCTCATCTGCAGGTATGTCTTTTTCCATACTCTTTATACTCTTGTCGCACATTGCAGCAACCTGTACAAGCTCCTGTATGGCTTCTACAGCGAGTTTTCTTATTCCCTCGACATTTGCTACTCTTGCATCTTCATCAACGTCTTTCATGCGGATAGAGTTCCACAGATACATCATACCTTCCTCGGTTATGAGTTCCATATTTTCCGCAGCTTCTTCCACTTCTTCCTTAATCACCGCATAACTCTCATGCCACGATGCGAACAGCGGAAAGCTCTTGTTCGCTACTTCAAGTTCCTCGGCGACCATATTTTCTATTACATCAATCATTCCTTTTCTGCTATCTGTCACTTGTCTTACCTCCTACATTTATCTTTGCATTCTGCATAAATCTTTCAAGATCCTCTCTGGTAACCTGAGTCACCAGAGTAGGACAGCTGTTAATCAAATCAATTATTGCTCTCTTGCTGTATACAGTTCTGTCACCGGAAAGCAGGTACAGCAACCTGTTTGCATTTATAGGTCTTACCTCATCAAAGTTACCTTTGTTGATATTGCCTGCCAGATAATTATCCATTATTTTCACCTTCCTTTATTAGAAACCTATTTCAAGGTCAAAACTTTTGTATTCATATTTACCAACAACTGTGCCTGTAACTTCTTTCCCTTCCATAATCATATCAATTATTTTGTCAGGTAAATGGCTGCTGTCCGTCACGCATTCAGCCATAACATCACCATATCTGGTTGCTACAAGCACTAGGTCTCCCTTCTTCAATTCCACATCTAATGGAACTGCAAATGTATATCTCTTGTCATTGCCTTTGTGCTTCACCTGCACGATATTAAGCGTCTTAAGCATCCTTTTCATTGTCCTTCATCTCCCCTGTTTCAAATTCTTCTGAAACAACTTCTGCCTCAGCTTCTATAGCATCTTCATAAACGGTTTCGTCTGTCACTGAGTACATATCCTCTGACAGCTCGTGCTTTATGGTTTCATCGTTTGCTATCGCCTTTACAAAATCACTCTTCATCGGAGCATATTTCAGACACTGCTTAAGTACTGTCTTTTTTGCCATGGCATCAAAGTTTGACTTCCAAGGCGAGAAGCTGCTGTTAAAGCTCTGTGAATATTTCTGAGCATGTGCTTTGATATCATCTACAGACATTACCTCAAACCCGTATCCGCCGGTCTTTGTCCTGAACATGGCATAATATCTGACTACCTCGCCTCTGTTCGTATCTGCAGGAACGTGCCTGAGCTTTGGCTCAATTCCAAACTCACACTCCCACTCATCATTTTCATGTACAGCCTGTGCCTGTATAATATCAACTTCTCCGGATCTGTATGCGAGGTCAATAAGACCTTTATAACCTACCTGAAACTGTACCTCAAGAACACCTTTGTTTTTGAAAGGTATCAGATAAGCCTGTCCCAGCGGAGTGTTCGGCTCAAGACCAAGCTGCGCTGCACTCATCATCGCAGCAAGGAATGACTTAGGTGTACACTCCGGAAGCTTTGGAGTATTTGACACAGCTGATAACATCATTCGCGTAAATCGTTCGGGTGTCAGCACTGACGGCAGCGCCTTCTTGATTTCCCCCTCCATACTCTTTATGTAATCTCTCAATGTTTTCTGAGGCTTATCAAGTTTCGCCTCTTTCGCCTTTGCTATTGCATTTGTCATACTACTGTTCTCCTTTCTTATTTACTCTGAGCACTCTTGACTCAGTAGTTTTCATGTATTTATCAAAGCCCATATCAGGGAAATCTTTAAGCAGCGCCTTGTAATCAAAGCTTGTCCTGCTCTGTACCTTGTATGTCACTGTATATCCTGCGTAATGTCCTTTCTCAGCAGCTTTCATAAACGTCTTAATATTTTGCTCCTGCATATTCTTAAAACGCGTCAGCTCCTTAATCTGGTCTTTTAACGCTGAAAGCTGTATCAGACTTCCGGATATGAAGCCCAGATCTATATCACTTCCATCACTGTCAGGGTAAACAGCTTTTATCGCCTCGTCTGTTGCATCACTTCCGTCTGCCGGTGGCTCTGTGTTGTTCTCAACATGGCTCCAGAAGTCCTTTTCCATCTCGGCAAGATCTGCAACATCATTTTCGGTAATTCTTACAAGACTGTCGCACCATTCAGGCTTTTCCAGATCCTCATCAAGTGTGATGCAGAATATGTAGAAATTCCTGCTGTTTGAGAGAATTGCAAGATACCACGTTTTCTTTTCAGTAACCATCATATAGTGAGCGCACTGGAAGAACCACATTGCAGGTATTTCAGAGTTTCTGAACTTTGCTGCGTTCTCATAACTGTTTGTAGTTTTGATTTCAAGCCCTGCACCGCCTCCGACTATAAATCTGTCGATATTTGCGCACGCCCAAGGGTATTTGTCATTGAACCATGTATAATTGCTTTTCTGCACCTTGAGGTCCGACATCTTTGTGAAGTACTTTGCAACAAAGTCCTCAAGGTAGCCTCCAACTTCCGTTATCAGGTTACCTTCAAATTCCGGCATCTTGTTTGTTTTCTTTGCCCATAATGAATAAGGACTCTCGTATGGGTTCTGTCCGCAGGCTGCAGCCGCATCGGAACCGCCAAGATATTCGTGTCTGAGTGCGAGCCACTCTTTATGATCGCCTGCTTTGAATTTTGTTATCATATGCATTACCTCTCCTTTCTATCTGCCACTGAAATAGTGGTCTTTATGCTTTAATATCGGAGTGCCGAAGCTGTGATAGCATCCCTCTCTGAAATACAAAATGTCCCTGTTGCTTCTCTGCTCCAGCTCATCTGTTACAGCCTCAAATGTCTCCTGCGTAACATCAACCGTATATATACTGCCGCAGGCAACAACATCAAACTGATTCTTCTGATTTATGACCGCCTCAATACTGTCGGGAAAGCCTTCTGCCTCAACTCTGTTTAATATCACACAGGCCACAAGCCTTTTGCCTGTATAACCCTGATTTCCGGCTTCTGCTTCCACACACGCTGCAAGATACTCAAGGCTGTCATAATATGCTTCCGCCTGTACATCTTCCTTTGACAGGACCTTTACAGGCACTGCCTCAGGGAAGATACTGCGTCTGTACTGCCAGTTCGTTATAAAACTGTTCTGTTGCAATTTCATCTGCAATATCAATCTTTCCCAGCAGTCCTATCGCAAGGATAAATGCCGACAGGATCAATGCCTTTGCTGTTGTCTTTAAGATTTTCATATCTTATATATCCTTTCTCATTTACACATCTCTTGTTCGCCTTCCTGAGCTTGCGTATAACAAGCTTTGTCCGGTCTTTCGGCAGCGTAGTGTTTCTTTCTATCTTCCGCCGCTTTCTGTAGTTTCTTTTAGCCTTGCCCATAACATCAGCTCAGGGCATTGTGCAGCTGTGTTGCCACATCAGGGATAAAATATCTCTTTTTAATTGACTGCAGATCGCGAAGATAGTGATCTATCTTGTGCGGGTCCTTATAACCCATATACTCCATCAGCTGGTGTCTGGTTATAAAGCCGGAACCGCTGAAGGCTTTCATATCTTTAATAAGCTCCTGTCTGTTCATAAAATACCTTTTCCTTTCTCCACTTTCGTGATATAATCCAAGTGATATAATTCTTGTTCAATTAAGAACCTCCCAGTTCTTATCCCGGAGCTTTCGCTTCGGGTTTTCTTTTTATACAGGTGTTATGTTCATCAGGTCGTTCATCAGATTGTACAGCTTTCCTGCTTCTTCCTCTGTAAGAGTAATGCCTCTTGACATACGCAGATGCTCCTCGTCCCAGTCCCTGATATCAAACACCGGCTGCCTGTCACCCCATTTGACAATATTGAGTTCTTTCTTCCACCCTGACGGATATTCTGTAAGAACTCCGAGGTGCGCCGTAATTTCAAATTTTATGTCGTTCATAGCTGTTCTCCTTTTCTAATACTTTTCTTGGTACCGACACAGCAGGGCTGCTGTAGCAACAAGGTTTTTCAATGCTACTTTCAGCTCTTCCGCAGTGGCATTGCTGTGCAGCAGGCTTTCGGCTTCTGCAGCTTGTCTGTTGATTGCTGCTCTCAGTCCTGCGAGTTCATTCAGCGTATCATCGTTTCTGATCTGAGCATCAATAGCATCTGCTATCAGCTCATACTCTATCTGCGCCCGGCGGTATTTCTGTTCACCTGATACCTGATAATTTTCTTCAGCTGTTTCAGCTCTCTTTCTGAAAGCTTCAGCCTTCTTCTTTGCATAAGCTATATCCATAAGTTCCTCCTTTCCTAAAACACTTTCAAAACATCTTTGATAATGCCTAAATAGTTATCCATATTCACATTTACCTTTTTATCTCCACCCTCAAAGTGCACTGTAACAATCTCGTTATCATCAAGCTCTGCACCTATAACCTGCTGGTTTGTCTGTGACAGCAGCTCTCCAAGGTTTTCAACAAACAGTTTTCTGTCTTTCAGACAGCCTTCCTCATCACCCATTGAATAAAGCGTACCCGCCCATGTTTCATTTGCTCTCATTGTTATTTCTCCTTTCATACGATTTTTAATGTTTGCTATTCAAGTCCACCATAAAACACCAAGTTGTTACGACCGCCATACCATCCGCCGTCATATGGTGTACCTGCAAGCCCACTGTTATCATCGAATTTTATTTTTAGGTATGTACATTCGATATCGTCACAGTTTTCTGTTACCGCTTCAGTTACTGTGCCATCATAGCCATAAGTTCTGATTTTATCACCAACCTTGAATTCATTGACCTTCTTTGGTTTCATCATCTTTCTTACCTCTGCCTTTCTCCTTTAAAATAACTTGTTCATATGTAGCTCTTTTGGTTTACGCTTCTTGTTCAAAAAGCTTGTTGTGATTATCATTTTCGTCTAACTTGTTAGACGAATCGGGTAAAAAAATATCCGAAATATCAACATTAAGAGCCTTAGCAATCCTGTAAAGTGTATCTGTGCTGGTATTTGTTCTAGCTCCACTTTCCAAACCTGCAATAATAGCTCTTGAAACGCCTGATATTTCGGACAATCTTTCTTGTGTGATGTTTTCTTTTAATCGTATTGATTTGATATCAAACATTTTTAACTCCTTTCTTTGTTCATTGCGTTAAACACAGTCTAACACGTTAGACAAATCGTGTCAAGCACTTTTGTCTAAAATGTTTGACATACTGGTTGTGAAATTGTATAATATGTTAAACTAATATAATAGGAGGAAATATAATGCCAACATTGGGAGAAATAATAAAAGCATACCGTACAGAACAAGATATGAGTATGGATGACTTTTCAAAGGCAAGCGGAATAAGCAAAGCATATATTTCTGTTCTTGAAAAGAATAAACGTCCTGGTTCAGATAAGCCTGTGCAGCCTTCTGTAAAATGTGTGTTGCAGGCAGCGAAAGCAATGGGGGTAGATGGTATTAACCTTATGTTTGCTATTTCTAATGATGAACTTAAAAATGATACTGACTCCCTTCAATATGTAGCCGAAGAAGATAGGGATATCGTTGACTTGGCATTAAAGAATAATATGCCAAAGCACGACTCAAACACAAAATCCAACCGCATCAAAGTCTATGGCTCTGTTCCTGCCGGAATTCCTATAGAAGCTGTAGAAGATATAGTTGACTGGGAAGATGTACCTCAGGAGTGGATAGACAGAGGCGACAGGTATATTGGCTTAAAGGTTAAAGGCGACAGTATGTATCCTAAATATATAGAAGATGATACTGTCATCGTAAAGCTGCAGCCAGACTGTGAATGCGGCCAAGATGCAGTTGTATATGTAAATGGATACGAGGCTACTCTTAAAAAGGTTGTTAAACAGCAGGACGGGATTATGCTGCAACCTTTAAATCCAGAATACACACCAAAGTTCTACCCTTACGGTCCTGAGGAACCGGAGATAAACGTATTAGGTATTGTCGTTGAAATAAGAAGGAAGGTGTGATATGACAAGCAAACACACTGACAGTGAAAAACAATTATCTTTTGATGACATAACTACAGACAACAAAAGCGGCCACACTGGTAGCAAGGCGGGAAAAGTATTCTTTATCATCATACTTATACTATCTCTCTGTGCAAATGTATATTTTCTTTACACATCTACACATAGCCACAATGAGAAGTCTGATATTGAAGCCTACTGTTTAAAATGTGGCCATTACACAAACATTCACTATGATCATAACAACGACCGGTATACAAAATTATGTAATACCTGTGTTAGAGAGTCGTCAGATACATATACCACTTATGACTATGACAATGAATATGATAGCAACGACAACGATACTTACACAGGCGGAACAGTATGCGTTACAAGAACCGGAGATAAATATCATCAGATATGGTGCAGATATGTTTCTGGGAAAACGGACTTAACTTATTATGACAGTGAAACCGCCGCAGAAGCTGCTGGGTATGATGCCTGCAGCGTATGCTATTAATAAGCAGTAATTATTATTTAAGGAGGGTGCAATATGAGTTATCATAAAAAATATGCCAGCACAAAGCCTATGCAGGCTGAGGTACAAGAAGAAAAACAGGAAGTCACACAGGAAGCTGTACATAACAATAATCATATATACAAAGTTCTATTTATTGTTGTTGCTGCCCTTCTTGTATTATCTATAGGCATCAATATATATCAATTCTCAATGCCTGAAAAAAAGACCAATATAGAAGCCTATTGCAATAATTGCGGAAATCGCACCACAGTCTTTTATAACGAAAACAAAGACCGATATGAAAAGCTCTGTGATAAATGTATTTACATATCAGATGATAATGACAATACATCACCTATAAATAATTATTCGAATTCATCTGGGCATTTCACTAGAAATGATAAACTCGTAGAAGAAGACCGGAGGTATGAGGAATATCTCAAAAACAACGATAGAGAGAAACTAGACAAAGAAGCTGCAGAGCAAGGCAAAAAAGCTGCCGCAAGTGAATAAGAAGGAAGGTGTGATATGACAAATAAACACGCATTTTGCAACAAAGTAGAGGTGATTTAGAATGGAGAATATATCGAATAAATATACAGTCTACATAGATGAGGCAGGGGATTTAGGAATACAACGAGGAACCAAATGGTTTGTTATCACCGCAGTTATTGTTCATACTTCGGAAGAACAGTCTATCAGATCTGCAATAGCACATATAAAAACAAAACTCAACCTTAAAGAGATACATTTACGTAAATTAAATGACTTTTACAAAACCGCCTATGTTATTTCACAAATAAAAGATAAAGAATTTACAACGGTAAATGTTCTTATGGACACAGATACGTGCGAATTAAGGGACAGCGTGACAACTTATAACTATATGTGCAGAATACTATTAGAAAGAGTTTCATGGTTTCTAAGGGATAATAACGCCTATGCCGACATAGTTCTGTCAAGCAGAGGAACGAGTCGGGATGGTGAACTGATAGATTACATAAAGAACAAATTATTAAATTACAGGAACAATGAAATTTCAAACAGATTTAATAAAATCAACAGTAAACAGGCTTCTCAATGGGATATGCTTCAACTTGCAGATGTTTGCGCAACATCAATGTTTAAAGCATATGAAATAAACTCCTACGGTTTTGTAACTCCTTGTCATATGAGCAACTTAAAAAACAAACTTTATACCTACAATGGTTCGTTTGACAAATATGGTTTAAAGTTTTACAAAGAAGAAATGAAGCCAGACACAACATATTTTGACAACCATAGGCTCTGCCAGATCAAAAAATGAAAAAACCCCCAGCGCGACTACCACATATCTAGTATGCTGGTGATACACCTTCGCGTTCTCTGGCGGCGTTTCTTCGTTATATATATTATAACCCGTGCTACGAAAAAATCAATATGATTTTATAAAACAGTGCATTTTAATATTTAATATTTTTTAAGATTATAAAAAACAAAACCCCCTGCGCCAACAGAGGGTAATGTCAATTGGAGTACATAAAATACAACCAATAAGCAAACACATTGTATCATATGTAGCTCTAAAAAGTCAATTAAGGGTGTATTTTTGCGCCCACTTTTAGGAGGAATACAATGCCAAAAAAATATACTAAAGATTTTACCTTTGACGGGAAGCGATACAAAGTCAGAGGTAGCAGCGAACAGGAAGCCATTATAAAAATGGCGAATAAGATACGAGACTTGGAGGAGGGGAGAGTTGTTGTCTCTAATACGATGAAAGTTCGTGATTGGGCAATCAAAGCAGTAGAGACATATAAGACAAATCAGGCAGACATAACAAGAGAGAAGTACATGCAACGTATGAACCACTGCATACTGGAGCATATAGGCAATATGCAACTTAAGCAAGTGAAGCCTTTACACTGTCAGAATGTACTCAATCTGCAGACAGGCAATTCAAAAAGACAAATCAACGAAGTACACCAAACTCTTAACTTTATATTCAGTAAAGCTGTTGATAATGAACTCATTCTGAAAAATCCTGCCGAAAAAATAACAAAGCCGGCAGGAACTAAAACATATCGGAGATCAATTACAGACAACGAACGGTATCATCTGCTTAAGGTATGCGATACAGACAGCAGGTTTATACTGTTTCTTCTTATGCTTTACTGTGGCTGCAGACCGTCAGAGGCAAGAGAAGTTAAAGGTATGGATATAAAAATACTGGAGGGTCAGCCGGTGCTGCACATCAGAGGGACTAAAACGGACAATGCAGACCGTTTTGTGCCTATTCCTGATGCTCTATATCAGAAGATTAAAAATGCGTCTAAATTCGATTATCTGTGCACTACCGGAGCAGGCAAGAAGTACAATCAGACATCTTATCGCAGGCTGTGTGAGAGGTTATACAGAGAGCTGAATATATCTATGGGATGTACGGTTTATAGAAACCAGCTAATCCCGCCTTATCCTTTGGCAGAGGATTTCGTGCCGTATAATCTGAGGCACACATATTGTACTGACTTGCAGAAGAAAGGAATTGATATCAGAACAGCGCAATATCTGATGGGCCACAGTGATATATCTCTGACCGCAAATATATACACGCACGCCGACAATTCGACTATACTTGAAGCTGCCAAAATAATAAACTCTTCAAAAAGTGTCGTAGGTGATGTCGTACCAAATAGCACCAAAACGCACCAAAACGTGATATAAATTTACATTTGATGTAAATTGAAGGTCAAAACAAAAACCGCCAAAAACGCTGAAACCTCAATGTTTTTAAGCGGTTTAAAGCTGGCACTCCCGAGAGGATTCGAACCTCCGACGCACGGTTTAGGAAACCGAGCAGAAACAATGTGATTTCAACGGTTTCAACCGTATGTGTCGCAGGGTATGTCGCAGCCATTTTTATCCCCATCATTTCACTATTTGTTATTAATTTTAGAGCTACATAGCAACATTGTTATCTTACACAGAGCACCCTCAATGTTATTATAAACAAAGAGAGTGCTCTTGTAAATTAGAAAGGAAAATTAATCTGTAAGTTTATTTCTAAGTTCTTTCCATTTCTTATCCGTCAGATATCCGCCCGGGCAACCTTTGCCTGTTATATCGTAGTGTCTGATAACCCGGCTGTCTGGGATATCATATTTCCTCTGCAGGTACTTTACCAGTACTGCAGCCTTTTTTATAGCCTTTGGATCTACGACAAGTCTGCCATTCTTTTTGATGCAACATAGCTCTATGGATATGCTGTTTGCATTTCTGCACTTATTGCCGTACTTTGAGCCTTTGCTCCCCTGAGAGAACGGGCCTCCGCCTACAGCCCATGCTGCGTTTTTGTCCAGCACAGACTGCCAAATCTCGTCTTTATCTACAAAGTAATGGGCGGAAGCATTTCTATTTGCTCTGGCGAAAAATTCCGCATTGTTCTTCGCGGTAGATACTGCACCTACCCAGTGGATTACTATGTACCTGATGTCCCTGCTGCGATAGGCAGTATAATTGTAGTTTGATATCTTCTTATTAATCTTTGGCGCCATTACATCACCTGCTTATCTTCCGGATCACGTCTGTCGGTTATTTCCTCTATTGCTTCAACAAGTGATATGCCGTTTTTCATTGTTTCTTTTACGCTATCTGCAGAAATAGCTGCGTGAGTGAATGAATTATTTTTCCACCATGCCCACGCTGTTACTACTACCATATATACGGCTGATACTGCATCATAGATAACGCCCTCATCGAGCTCCAGCGGGTTCCAACCCAATAAAACGCATACTGTGTTAATTACTCCGATTAAAAGCATAATGCTTCTGATTATTGTTTCTTTTGAAATCTTCATATTATATGTACCTCCTCATATTACTTATGCGCCTGCTTATTCAAATATTTATCCAGCTTATCTTTGGCAACCGGTACGTTGTGGTTCGCCCCAAGCTGTACCAGCCCATCAAGACAAGCGGACAGCGCGAAGCACAAAACTGCATTTTCGTCTTTAATGTGGCTTATCTCAGAGCCTATATGTTCCATCTTCATATACCATCTGTATGCTGCAAATATTACGCCTAAGATAGTAACCACTGCTCCCATTACTGCTGCAACTGTTATGATTATATCTGCTACTGTTGTCATCTCATCACCTATTCCTCATATATCACTTCAAGCCCGTAGGCTTTCGCAGCTTCGTGTTCTATCCTGCAGCCTCTTGTTTCTTCCCAGCCTTTACAGAAATATGCCACATGACACAAGCTCATATTCTCTAAGGACTTTGCAAGGAAACATAGCGGCATCTGAACAACACCTCTCTCGGCCATAGCTTCCTTTGAGTACCATTTATCAGTAAACAGAGTGTTCACTATCTCATAGCCTTTTTCCTTAAGAGTTGCTATGGCTCTTTCCCTTGTTTCTCTTATTTCTTTTTCCGTTCTGCCTGCCATAGGCTGTGACAGCATTGCTTTTCTTACATTACACATTTTTTTCTACCTCCATTACTTGAATAGTTTTACACAATCTCGCTCCAACCATATACGCCCGGTTCCCACACATTAGCGTCTGCTGTTGATTCCCACTTCTTTCCGTTGTGTTTAACCTTGTCACCTTTAGCATAAGCGTCGTGTGCTCCTGCAGGCTGTTTCCAGTCAGGGAACTCGTCTAATGACACCTCTACCCACAGCGCAGGTGTTACGTCGGGTGTCCAGTCTGCCTGCGTTGTGTGCGCCTGTACACATTTGTACAGCTTGTCGTTGTACTGGTACCTGTCATTTACTGATACTGATATGTTTTCTGCCCATACAGGATAAAGTTCTTTACCTGTTAAGGCTGTTTCATCATTTACAGTAAGTCTTGCCGCTCTCATAAAAGCTACCAAGTCTGTGTGTTTCATTCTGCACTCACCTCCTGTGCAATGATTGTTGCCGCTTCGTCAAGAGTGTATGTCTGCTCTTGCGGCTTTGGTAACTTAGACTCTACTTCTGCTCTGTAATCTTCCGGTACATCGTCAAGGGTTATTTCTCCGCTTGTGACTTGCTGAACATATTCCCCGACTTTCGCTTGATGTTCTTCAAGTTCTGCGGCGAGCAACTTATATTCTTCCTCTGTGATTTCGATAGCTTCGGTAGGCACGATTAATGAATGTGTACCAAATTCTATAATTTCACCATCTTTTATTTTCTTATAGTAAAACATTTGTACCTCCCTCTATTCTGCAACTGCTATCCATTTCATAGTACCACTCATCATATACGATGAGTCTCCACCCAACATGGCTGTAAATGAGTCGGAGTTCACATTGTTTATATAGTTAAACACTATGCTAGCACTATTAGAATCTGCACCTCCGTAATTCTTATTTTCATAATAGGTCGCACACGCTCCATCTAGTACAGCAAAAATAATAGTTGGAGTTTTTCCTAGCCCGTGTTGAATAGTTTTAGCATTATCTATCTTTCCAACCGAGACCGTGCCAGTCGCAATTTTAGCACCCTCAACAACTTTCTCATAATAATACCCATCGGTATGAACAGCTCTATCGGGATAAGCGTTTTCATTGTCTGATACTACATAATCTATAAATGTGTGGTTAGTATCATTTTGGTCCTTCTTCCAGACATACAATCCTGTTGAATTATCAAAGCTTCCATTTACTCCGAACAGATCAATACCTTTTTTAATGTTTCCTGCTACAAGGGCACTGTCTCCTGCTACTGTTACCTTGTTTAGCAGCTTGTCTGCGTCTGGCGTTACTATCTGCTGTAAAGCAGACGGAGTTACTGATTTAGCCTGCGAGGGTGTAGGATTAACTGTTACCTTGGAAAGAACT
>ERZ1034984.584-NODE-584-length-40170-cov-5.730251_pt1 | contig 40170 bp, 38 predicted proteins | sample MGYA00520589_ERZ1034984 | MGnify/ENA primary metagenome ERZ1034984 (study PRJEB33766, sample SAMN09781790) | gut metagenome | biome: gut microbiome | host: Homo sapiens | place: Madagascar | study: EMG produced TPA metagenomics assembly of the PRJNA485056 data set... | reverse complement strand
CAAAGTAAACAGGACGTTGTTTCTCATCATACTCCTCCATACTACATCATTCCAACAGACAGACCGGCGATGATGCGGTTACGCGCTGGAAAATGCCAGGCCGTCGCCGGCGCGCCCAGCGGCCATTCAGAAACGATCGCGCCGCAGGGATGGCTGACAATCGCATCGTACATCTTCGCATTCTCACGCGGATAGATCCTGTCGATGCCGCAGCCCAGCACAGCGATCGTGCCGCCTGGGCCTTCGATCGCGCCCTTGTGGGCGTTGACGTCGATCCCCTTCGCCAGGCCGCTGATGATGCAGACGCCTTCTGCCGAAAGGTTTTTCGCCAGTGTGTAGGAAACATTTTTCCCGTACGGCGTTGCACGACGGCTGCCAACCATGCCGATGTTCAGAGAAGCTGGCTGAAACTGTCCTTTGATATAGAGCAGGCTCGGTGGCTTGTACACTTCCTTTAAGCATGCCGGATAAGCCGGATCCACATAGCTCAGCACCTGGATGTGCATATCTGCCAGAAGCTTTTCGCGCAAGCTGGCGCGCTCCGGCGAATAATACTCACACCAGGCCTGCCATTTTTCTTTCGGAAGTTCCGGCACTGCTTGCGAGAGCTGGTCGAGATCCGCTGCGCACAGCATCTCCTCGTCCAGCCGCATCATCACGAGCCGCAAGCTCTCACTTGCGCTCTCGCCCCAGACGTCGTGCAGCAAAGTAAACAGGACGTTGTTTCTCATCATACTCCTCCATACTACATCATTCCAATTGTAGCATTAAATCATTTGCTTGTATAGGTAAAACAGAGAAATATTTCGATTTTTTTAATCATTTAGAATTATTTCTTCCATCAGCGGCAGGACATTGGTCATGCACACAACATTCATCACACAGCGGGCGCTGCGCCTTGCAGATTTTTCGTCCGTGCCAGATGAAAAGATGGTGGGCGCTGCACCAGAGTTCTTCTGGGATCGTCGCCTCGAGCTGCTGCTCCACGCCTTCCACCGTTTTGTGCTTGGCAAAACCAAGCCGCTGCGTCACGCGGAAAACGTGCGTGTCCACAGCGAACGCCGGAATATGAAAAGCATTGCAGAGCACCACGTTCGCCGTTTTGCGGCCAACGCCCGGCAGCTCCTGCAGCTTCTCGCGTTCCGCTGGCACCTCGCCGTGGTATTTCTCCACGAGCATTTTCGACGCCTTGATGATGCTTTTGCTCTTGTTGCGATAGAGCCCGATCGAATTGATCTCCTGCGCCAGCGCTTCCTCCGACACCTGGCTCATCTCAAAAGCCGTCGGATATTTTGCGAACAGCCCCGGCGTCACCATATTCACACGCACGTCTGTGGACTGCGCCGAAAGGATCGTCGCCACCAGGAGCTCAAACGGTGTGTGGAAATTCAATCCCGAGCCGATCTCACCATAATTTTCATCCAGGATCTCTAAGATCTGCGCTTGTCTTTCATCCATTTTGCTTCTCCCAAAAAAGCACTGTATACCATGGCGTATACAGTGCTCACTGTTATAGATTTCCCAGGACCATCAGAGCCTTTTCGCTGATCAACAGCTGTCCATGTTCATCCAGGAACTCTCTGGTCATCTGCGTCATTTCACCATATTCAACGAAGTGTCCGCGCATCTCTTCGGCGATGCCGTTGACATCGTGAACGTACAGCTCGTAGCGCTCGTTGTATTTGTACAGGGCGCTGTCGCTGTCGGCGCCATCCTTGACGAGCTTCGCCAGCTCGATCACATCGTCCAGCTCGCCAAACTCGAACACCGCCCACGGCTCGTCGACTGTGCCGTTTGCCACGAAGAGATCGAAGTTGACGTCCTCGGCGTTGATCTTGGTGATCGTCAGGATCATGCTCTCTTCCGAGAGTGGATAGGCCTCGACCATCAGGCTTGTGTTGTGGACCACTTCGAAGCCAAATTGAAGCCGCGCCTGTTCAATGATGTCCCTGAATAATGCTCTCATGTCTCTGCCAAACATGTCGTTTTTGGTGACGATGATCTGCAGCTGGTCATCGTTGACAAGATTGATCTTCATTTTGCGGCCTCCTTCCCGTAAACAAAAATTGTGCTACTGTTTCATATTGATAACATACTCGGAAAACGGTAATTGTGCAACTGCATTCAGATCATAACCGGCAAATTCATTTCTATCATATTTATAAGCTGCTGCCGCTCCGATCATCGCAGCGTTGTCGGTGCACAGCGAGAGCGGCGGATAATAAAGCGCGTAGCCAGCGTCGGTGCAAAGCTGTTCAAAGCGCGCGCGGATGCGGGAGTTTGCCGAAACGCCGCCGGCAAGGAGCAGCGTATGAATGTCGTGCTCCTGCATGGCCTGCGCCGTGTGGCTGGCGAGCACATCGACGACCGCCTCCTGAAAGCTTGCCGCCACATTGGCGCGGTCGATCGTCTCGCCCTTCATCTCCGCCTGATTGAGATAATTCAACACCGCAGATTTCAAGCCGCTGAAGCTGAAATTGAGCGGCTCGTCGAGCTTGGCGCGGGGAAACGCGATTGCTGATGGATCGCCTTCCCTGGCCAGCGCGTCGATCTTTGGTCCGCCTGGATAGCCCAGGCCGATGGCGCGCGCCACTTTGTCAAAGGCTTCGCCGGCTGCATCGTCCACCGTTTGCCCGAGAATCTCATAGTCACCGTGGGCAGCGATCTTGACAATGTTCGTGTGACCGCCGGAAACGACCAGACAGATGCACGGCAGCGTGATCTCCGGATGCGCCAGGAAGTTTGCGTAAATATGCCCTTCGATGTGGTGCACACCGATGAGCGGTTTTTCCAGCGCATAAGCCAGCCCCTTGGCTGTGCTCAGGCCAACCAGGAGCGCGCCGATCAGCCCCGGCCCCATGGTCACAGCGATGGCATCGAGCTCTGCAAAGCTGTAGCCGCTTTCTGCCAGCGCTTCTTCAATGACGATATCAATGTATTCCAAATGCTTGCGCGATGCCACCTCCGGCACCACGCCGCCAAATTTTTCATGGATCTTGATCTGCGTCGAAACCACATTCGCGCAGATCTCATGGCCATCGCGGATCACCGCACAGGCTGTTTCATCACAGCTGGATTCAATGGCCAGGATCACACTTTTCAATTCATTCATTTTTCCTCTTCCATTCCATCATGAGCGCGTCGGCGCCATCATGATAATATGCCGTTCGTTTGCTGAACGTCTCAAATCCACAGGCTTCATATAATTTCACCGCAGCGAGATTGTGCGCGTTCACCTCGAGCAGGCAGCGCTCTGCCGCCAAAAGGTCCAGCACCGCTGTGAGCATACGGCGTCCCTTATGCGCGCCGCGCTGTTCTGGCGCAATGCCAAGCCGCTCGATCTCTGCTTCGCCGTCAAAGACGGTGAGGATGATGTAGCCAATCGCCTGCTCCTCTTCCAGGAGCAGAAAGACCTTGCGGATCGACGCCGCGAGAAATGCGTCCAGCGCTTCCGCCGACCATGCGTCGTCAGGAAAGCACGCCGCTTCCAACGCGCTTAACGCACGCAGCTTTTCTGCGTCAGCGACCTGCTCAATCCTCAAGGGATTCACCTGGATGCGCCTCGCGCCATTTGATCACCGCTTCGGATTCGCGCAGATACATCGGCTCTACGCGCATGCCGTGCAGATCCGCCCAGGCTGCCGCTTCTTTTTCAGCGAGCAGCGCCAGCGCATCGGCGCAGACAAATTTTCTGCAGCCTTCGGCGAGCACAGCCTGTTCGCCGAGGGTGTCGCGAATGGTATCCGCAAAAACATCCACGCCATCGCCAGTGAAATACACCAGCGGCGCTCCGGCCACCGCTTTGATCTCCTGCAAAAGATCGGCGATGGCGATCGCCTGATAATCACTCTGGCGCGTGATCTCCTGTCCATTTGAGCGGTAGACTGCTGTATACACCTGTTTGCGGCGGGCGTTCATGATCGGCACGATGAGCCCGCGCACACCGGCGCCATTTTGCGCCAGCACATCCAGCGTCGAAAGCGGGATGAGCGGTTTCTTCAGGCCCAGGGCCATGCCCTTCGCTGTGGAAAAGCCAATGCGCAGTCCGGTGAAGGAGCCTGGCCCTGCCGTGATGGCAATGGCATCAAGCTGCGCCATCTTCATCCCAGTGAGCTGCATGAGATCATCCACCGCCGGCAAGAGCTGCTCCGAATGGGTGAGCCCGATATTCAATTGTGTGTGGGCGATGATCGCCCCATCTTTCATGATCGCGACGGCGCCTGAAGAGCTCGCCGTATCAATGGCTAAAATATTCATCGTACGCTTCCTTAATATGCGCGCAGTCGCCGTGGATGCTCAGCTCCACCGTGCGCGCGTTTCCATCATGGGCCAGCGAGAGCTGCGCGAAATCCTCCGGCAGGAAGGCACGCGCGATCTCCGGCCACTCCACCACACAGACGCCGTTGCCGTAGAAATATTCTTCGACGCCGAGGTCGTAGAGCTGCGCTTCTTCTTCCACACGGTAGAGATCCATGTGATAAAGCGGCAGCCGGCCAGTGAAATATTCGTTGATGATCACAAAGGTTGGGCTGTTGACAAACTCTGTCACGCTGAGCCCTTTGGCAAGGCCCTGCGTGAGCGTCGTTTTGCCGGCGCCGAGATCCCCTTCCAGAAGCAGGATGTCTCCCGGCTGAAGGCTGGCGCCGAGTTTTTCGCCCAGAGCTATTGTCTCTTCATAATCATTGAGTGAGTTCATTTTTCATCCTTTCCAGCAAACGAAAAAAGGTGTTTCAGTCAAACTGAAACACCTTTCGTGGGCCCACTTGGCATCGAACCAAGGACCGTCCGGTTATGAGCCGGATGCTCTGCCGCTGAGCTATAGGCCCATGACGCCATGCATCCTATATAGTATAGCTCAAAGCAATAGATCAGTCAAGATAATCTTTAAGCTTCCGGCTGCGGCTTGGATGTCTCAGTTTACGTAAGGCTTTGGCTTCGATCTGACGGATACGTTCACGGGTGACGCCGAATTCCTGGCCGACTTCTTCCAGCGTTCTGGAGCGGCCATCGTCAAGACCGAAACGCAGGCGCAGAACTTTCGCTTCACGCGGCGTCAGCGTTTCCAGCACTTCTTCCAGCTGTTCCTTCAGCAGGATGTAGCTTGCTGCTTCGTCTGGCGCTGGCGCGTCCTCGTCTTCGATGAAATCGCCGAGGTGGCTGTCTTCTTCTTCGCCGATCGGCGTTTCCAGAGAAACAGGCTCCTGCGCAACTTTCTGGATCTCGCGCACGCGATCCGGCGCCAGGTCCATGACAGCGCCGATCTGTTCCGGCGTTGGGTCGGTGCCCAATTCCTGCAGCAGCTGTCGCGATACGCGCACGAGCTTGTTGATGGTCTCGACCATGTGCACCGGAATGCGGATGGTGCGCGCCTGATCGGCGATCGCACGGGTGATGGCCTGACGGATCCACCAGGTTGCATAAGTACTGAATTTGAAGCCTTTCTTGTAGTCGAATTTTTCAACGGCTTTCAAAAGCCCGAGGTTCCCTTCCTGGATCAGATCGAGGAAGAGCATCCCGCGTCCGACATAACGCTTGGCGATACTGACAACGAGGCGAAGGTTCGCTTCTGCGAGCTGGTTTTTCGCTTCCTCGTCGCCTTCCTGCATGCGCTTGGCGAGTTCGACCTCTTCGTCCGCCTTGAGCAGCGGCACGCGGCCGATCTCCTTGAGATACATGCGCACAGGATCGTCAATGCCGACGTCATCTGGAATGGAAAGATCGAGCTCGATCTCCTCTTCTTCCTCGACGCTTTTGAAATCGTCCTCAGTCGGCTCGAAATCGTCGTCATCGAGGCTGCCGGAATCGTCCTTAAGGGTCAGCCCGAGCTGATTGAGCTGCTCAAACAGAATCTCCATTTCATCCGGCGTGAGATCCATCTTGCCCAGGGCATCGCCGATCTCTTCGTATGTAAGCTCGCCTTTTTTCTGACCAAGAGCCAATAATTGAACAATGGCTTGCTTCGCGTTGTCTTTTCTGTCTCCGGTTTTCGCTTGTTCTGCCATTACCCTTTATCTCCTCTCATTCTGTCTTCAAACTGCGTCTTTTTCTGGCGTATCGTTTCCAATTCAATCAAAGCTTGCTCCATCTCGTCAGGCTTTCCACCCTTCTCTAAAGATCCAATTTTATTTAAAAGCGTTCTGTATCGCTGATCGATCAGTTGATATTGCTGTGCCAGGAGTGTTCGCTCCAAAAGCGCCTGGCGCTGTGCGCTGTCGAGCTCCTCCGGAAACGCATCCGGATGCTGCATGGTCGCCGCAGCAAATACGCTGCTCACGCCAACATCCAGACGGGAGCTGTCGATCTGGCCATTCTGCGCAGCCTGCGCCCGAAAATCCTCGTAGATCGTCCGCAGCACCGACTGAAACAGCTTCGCGCCGCCGCAGGCTTCGATCCGCTCGGCAAAAGCAGGATCTGCGAGCATCCCGCAGAGCAGCACAACCTCGTTCTTCGGAAAATCCAGCTTTGGCGCTGCCTGAACAACCGGCGCTTCGGGTTCCTCCGGCTGACGATAGCGATTGCGTCGTCCCGCGCCGCGTCGATAGGCGGCGAGCTCGTTTTTGATCGCCTGCTCACTGAGGAAAAGGCGATCCGCTGTGTGGCGCACCGCCACATCCAGCTCTGCCGGATGGCGGATCTTCGCCAGATACGGCAGCACATCGCCGAGCACGCTGAGCTTCTGGTCCATATTGTCGCCAGGAAAACGCTTCAGCGACTGAGTCAGCCGGAATGCGTAGCCATTCTCCGCATTCTGCAGCAGTGCACGAAAAGCGTCGATGCCATAGGCCTTGATGTATTCATCCGGGTCCTTGCGCTCAGGAATGGCGAGCACCCGCGCTTTGCCGCCGGCATTCTCGATGAGGCCGATGCTCTTGAGCGTCGCGCGCACACCGGCGTCGTCCCCGTCGAAGGAGGTGATGAAGTTGTAGGTGTAGCGCATGAGCAGCTTCACCTGGTCCTCGGTGAGCGCCGTCCCCAGAGGAGCGACGACATTCGTCAATCCCGCCTGGTGACAGGCGATGACATCCATGTAGCCCTCGACGATGATCACCTGATCGGCTGCGCGGATCGCTGACTTCGCCAGATCGAGGCCATAAACATTGCGTCCCTTGTGAAAGATCGGGCTGTCTGGTGAATTGATGTATTTCTGCGGCGCTTTTTCAGCGTCGATGATGCGCCCGCCAAAAGCGATGACGTGCCCGTTCGCGTCCTTGATCGGAAACATCAGCCGATCGCGAAAACGGTCGTAGCAGCCGCGCGCGTTGTTGCGCGGACTGACCAGGCCGATCTCGATGAGATCCTCGTCAGACGCGCCCTTCTTTTTGAGATAGCCGTAAAGCCCGTCCCATCCTTCAAGACAGCCGCCGAGCTGAAAACGCTCCTTCGTCTCCTGGGTGATCTGACGTTTGTCTAAATAGGCATTATAGACAGCGCCTTGCGGACGGTGCAGCACCGCCTGATAATAATAGGTCGCAAATTCGTTCCATTTCAGCAGGCGATTGCGTTTGGCCATGGCGCGGCGCTCTTCTTCGCTCTGTTCGCGCTCCGGCACCTTCACACCGACCTCTCCGGCAAGCTTGCGGACAGCCTCCGGAAACGTCAGGTGATCGATCTCCATGAGGAATTTGAAGACGTTGCCGCCGACGCCGCAGCCAAAGCAGTGAAAGATCTGCTTGTTCTGCGACACCGAAAACGACGGCGTCTTTTCATGATGAAAAGGGCACAAACCGACAAAGTTCTGCCCTTGTTTTTTTAATGGGACATAGCGTCCGACAACATCTACGATATCTGTGCGTGCAATGATCTCGTCCAGGATTTCCTGGGGAATGCGTCCCTTTGAACCACTCATCGGTCGGCCTCCTTTCAAAGCGCACAGCAAAAAATGTCGATATCGACAGTCGTTTTATTATAGCACTTCTCCCTCTCAAAGTACAGGGTTTTCGTGGATAAAAGAGCGCGGAATCGTCAGATCTTTGAAAAGTTCCACGCAATAATTGTCTGTCATGCCGGAAATATAATCAGCGACGGCGCGTTCTTTGCCCTCTGCCTCGGCAGTCTGCACGTAAAATTCTGGCATCGCTTCCACATGCTTGAGGAAATATTCAAAGAGGAACTGCACGATGAAGCTGGCGCGCTCACGCTCCTGCAGGCAGACCGGGCCCTGGTACACCTCGTCGAACATGAAGGAACGCAGCCCCCGCAGCGCCTGGTCGATCTCGGGGCTGAAGGTGAGAATGCGCTCGCCGTCAAAATCCGGCGCGGTGATGCGCTGTCCCTGGGCGATGAGGTCGTTCACGAGCACTGTGATGCGCTCACCGAGATCGTGACCGAGCACGTCGGTGTAGGCCTGGGGCAGATCTTCCTCGCGAAAAATATTGGCGCGGATCGTATCGTCGATGTCGTGCTGCACATAGGCGATCTTGTCACTGTAGCGGATGATCTGTCCTTCCAGCGTGGCGGCGTGGTCGCGATTTTTGCTGAAGCCGCTGTGATGCAGCACGCCGTCGAGCACCTCCCAGGACAGATTCAAGCCGCGACGCTCGCCGTGGCGCTCGATCTTCGAGAGCACGCGCACGCTGTTGACATTGTGGCGAAAACCGCCGCTCATGCATTCGTCCAGCACATTTTCGCCGCAGTGGGCGAACGGCGTGTGGCCGACGTCATGCGCCAGCGCGATCGCTTCGATGAGATCGCAGTTCAAACGCAGCGCACGGCCGATGGTCTTGGCGATCTGGTTGACCTCCAGCGTGTGCGTGAGACGGGTGCGGTAATGGTCGTTTCCCGGTGAGATATAGACCTGCGTCTTGTGCTTGAGACGGCGAAACGCTTTCGAATGGATGACGCGGTCGCGATCCCGCATGAAACAGGTGCGCACAGCGTCTGGCTCTTCCGGCAGCCTGCGTCCACGGCTGGCGTCGGCAAAGCTCGCGCAGGCTGCGTAGATCGCGCGCTCCTGCTGTTCGATCATTTCTCGGATCATGGTCATCTACCTCCTATGATCAGATTATTCTATCTTCATCTTACCGCAACAGCGGGTACAAAAAAAGGACTTTTCATCAAAAACTTTGACAAAAAGTCCTTTCTAAAATTCCTAACTTCTAACTCCTCACTGTCAGCGAGTAGAGCGAGCTGACCCCGCAGGGCTAACTCCTAACTCACTCAGCGAGGGTTCTTGATCTGCGCCTGAGCCGCAGCAACGCGAGCGATCGGCACGCGGTATGGCGAGCAGCTGACGAAGGTCAGGCCAGCTTCGTGGCAGAATTCAACGGAGCTTGGTTCGCCGCCGTGTTCACCGCAGATACCCCAGGTCAGCTTGTCATTCACAGCGCTGCCGTTCTTGACTGCGTATTCAACGAGCTTGCCAACGGCCTTGCGATCGAGCACAGCGAATGGGTTGTCCTTGAGGATCTTATGTTCAAGATAGATCGGCATGAACTTGCCTTCTGCGTCATCGCGAGAGAAGCCGAGCGTGGTCTGCGTCAGGTCGTTGGTGCCGAAGGTGAAGAAGTCGCAGTGTTCAGCGATCTCATCGATGGTCAGGCAGGCACGAGGCAGTTCGAGCATGGCGCCGACCTTGTAAGGGATCTCGATGCCCTGTTCCGCCATCACAGCCTGAGCAACGCTGTCGATCTCTGCACGCAGGATCTCGACTTCCTTGGCGTCGATGACGAGCGGAATCTCGATCTCAACGTGGATGTCCTTGCCTTCCTTGACGAGCTGAGCAGTCGCCTGCAGGATGGCGCGCGCCTGCATTCTGTAGATGTCTGGGTAGGTCACGCCGAGACGGCAGCCACGATGACCGAGCATTGGGTTCATTTCATGCAGGGAACGTACCTTCTTGAGGAGCACTTCCTTCTCAGCAATGACAGCTGGATCGCCGCCGGTGTGCTTGAGGTCGTTGATCTCGAGCATGAGTTTTTCCATGTTTGGCAGAAATTCATGCAGTGGTGGGTCGAGCAGACGGATCGTGGTTGGCAGCCCTTCCATGGCCTCGAGGATGCCGTAGAAGTCAGCCTGCTGGAATTCGAGCAGCTTGGCGAGCGGTTCTTTGCGCGCTTCTTCGTCCTCGGCGAGGATCATCTGCTGCACGATCGGCAGACGTTCCACTTCCATGAACATGTGCTCGGTGCGGCAGAGGCCGATACCGGTGGCGCCAAATTCACGCGCTTTCTTGGCGTCGCGAGGATTGTCGGCGTTGGCGTGCACTTCCATGCCGCCTTCCTGAGCGAGCTCTTCGCTCCATGCCAGGATCTGCTGGAAATCGTCGCTGAGTTCTGGTGGGATAACAGGAACTTCGCCGAGGATGACGTTCCCGTTGGAACCATCGATGGTGATGACGTCGTCTTTCTTGAGCAGGAGATCGCCGACCTGCATGGTCTCAGCGTCGAGATCGAGCTTCAGCGCGTCGCAGCCGCAAACGCAGCAGCGGCCCATACCACGGGCAACGACGGCTGCGTGGCTGGTCATGCCGCCACGGCTGGTGAGCACGCCCTGTGCGGTGACAATGCCGTGGATGTCATCCGGCGTGGTCTCATTGCGCACGAGGATGACCTTGTCGCCATTGTTGCCACGCTTTTCTGCTTCGTCGGCATTGAAGACAATGTGACCGCTGGCTGCTCCAGGAGAAGCTGGAAGCCCGGTGGCGATGACGTTGATCTCCGCCTTTGGATCGATGCTTGGGTGCAGCAGCTGATCGAGCTGGTTGGCATCCACACGCATGACGGCGGTGTTGCGGTCGATGAGCCCTTCTTTGTACATATCAACGGCGCATTTTACAGCAGCTGCCAGCGTGCGTTTCGCGTTGCGGCACTGCAGCATGTAAAGCTTGCCATTTTCGATGGTAAATTCAATATCCTGCATGTCGGTGTAATGCTTTTCAAGCAATTCGCAGGTATCGGTGAACTGCTTGAACGCGTCTGGCAGATCTTCTGCAAGGCGAGAAATATGCTGAGGCGTGCGCACGCCGGAAACGACGTCTTCGCCCTGCGCATTGATGAGGTATTCGCCGTAGAGCTCCTTGACGCCGGTGGCAGGGTTGCGCGTGAAGGCAACGCCGGTACCGGAGGTTGGGCCCATGTTTCCGAAGACCATCGACTGCACGTTGACAGCTGTGCCGATGTCATCCGGGATCTTGTTGATGCGGCGATAAACGATCGCGCGGTTGTTGCCCCAGGAATCGAACACAGCGGTGATCGCCATGACGAGCTGTTCCTTTGGATCCTGTGGGAAATCCACGCCTTTTTCTTTGGCAACGACACCCTTGTAGAGCTCGATGAGTTCTTTGAGGCTATCGGCATTGAGTTCGTAGTCGTCCTTGACGCCCTGATCGGATTTGATCTTTTCGATGATGTTGTCAAATTTGTAGGAATCAACACCCATGACAACGTTGGCGTACATCTGGATGAAACGGCGGTAGCAGTCCAGCGCGAAGCGTTCGTCGCCAGTCAGCTTGGCAAAGCCTTTCACCGTCACATCGTTGAGACCGAGGTTGAGGACCGTGTCCATCATCCCAGGCATGGAGATGGCAGCGCCGGAACGCACCGAAACGAGCAGTGGGTTTTCCGTATCGCCGAAGGTTTTGCCGGTGTGTTCTTCCAGCTTGTGCAGCGCCACCCAGGCTTCATCCAGAAGCCCATCCGGCAGCTTGTGGCCAGCTGTGAAAAATTCGTTGCAGGCTTCCGTCGTGATCGTGAAGCCCTGAGGAACAGGCAGACCGATCTTGGTCATTTCTGCCAGGTTGGCACCCTTGCCGCCCAGGAGGGCGCGCATGTCTTTGTTGCCTTCGTTGAATAAATAAACAAATTTCTTAGCCAATGATATTCTCTCCTCTGCCATAGTATATTTGTAGAATGACGCTAGCCGTCTCTTCCACTGCTTTATGTGTCACGTCGATGATCGGACAGCCAACCCGCTTCATTATCTTTTCCGCGTAGTCGAGCTCATCAAGGATGCGCCCGAGATCCGTGTAATCCGTCGGACTCGCCACGCCCAATCCGCGCACGCGCTCTGTTCGGATCTCGCCCAGAATATCCGGCTGGATCGTCAGCCCAATGATCTTGTGCTTTGGGATCTCGAACAATTTTTCATTAACCTTTACCTCCGGCACCAACGGCACATTTGCCACCTTGATGCCGCGATACGCCATATACATCGAAAGCGGCGTCTTCGACGTTCGCGACACACCGATCAGGATCAGATCCGCCGACGTGATGCCCGTGACATCCTTGCCGTCGTCATATTTGATCGCGAACTCCATCGCCTCGATCTTTTTGAAATAGCTTTCGTCCATGCGCTGCACCAGCCCCGGACGACCGACAGGATGCTGCCCCGTCAGCGCTTCAAACGCCTGAAACGGCGTATCCAAAATGTCAAAATACTGAATGCTGTGGCTCTTGCAAAAATCGATCACATACTGGCGCAGCTGCTCGACCACCAGCGTGAAGCACAAAATGCTGTCCTTCGGGTCGATGCGTTCCAGCACCTCCGTGATATAAGCAGCATCCTCCACAAAAGGAATGTGCTTGTAGGAAACTTCGATCCCCGGAAACTGATTGGCCGCGGCACGCGCCACATACTGCGCCGTTTCACCGACAGAATCCGATAAAATGTAAACAGAAATTCTTTGAACCTGATCCATCATACGTCTTCTCCCGCATATCCATAGCCAATATCCACAAAAGCGCGGACAACATTCGTCTTGGTGAATCGTCCCAAAACCTCAAACTTGTCCTCGCCCACCTGTTTCACCACAGGCATCCCGTCGATCTCATGCGTGATCAGTTTCTGCGCCGCGTGCCACAGGCTTTCGTCCGGCGTCGTCATGATGAGGTTTGGCATGCGCGTCATGATCACGCTCACCGGCACCTTGTGCATATCCGTCGTGCCGATCGCCAGTTTCAGCAGATCTTTACGCGAGAGCACCCCATCCAGAAGGCCCTCTTCGTTGACAATGAAGAGCGTTCCGATGTTATTGATGAACAGCGACACCAGCGCATCATAGGCCGACGCCTTTTCATTAACGACAACAGGCATGCTCTGATAATCTTCCACAGACATCTGGATCATCTTCATATAGATGTCGTAGCCCTGGCGCGACTGGTTGTAATAATAGCCCACGCGCGGACGCGCCTCCAGAAGCCCCAGCTGCGTCAACAGCGTCAGATCTGATCTCAGAGAAGCACGGGTCGTGTTCATTTGAGACGCGATATGATCTCCGGTGATCGGACTTTGCGACTTTACGATATCGAGAATCTGGATCTGTTTTTTGCTCAGTTGGATAAGCCTTCTCCTCCTTTCAGTGTCGCCTTGCGTTTATTATGACGCACAATCAAAAAATTTGCAACATATTTAAGAAGATTACAAACAGAAAAAACGTCATTTTTACTTTTTGTGCACATTATTGTTCGCGCGACAAGAAAAACGCGCAAAAAAATTTCCAAGCCTGGCGCACTTCCCGTTATCAGCATAAAAAGGCTACCAGCGATCCGACACGCTAGCGGCGTGATCGCTGGTAGCCAACTTCCATTACACTTTAATCATTACTAATTTATCATTTGCAAGGATCATTTCACCAGATACCGCTGCAGGATCGCTGCCACCTGGGCGCGTGAGTGGTTCCAACCTGTTTCAAGCAAACTTAAGCATCCTTAAGCAAACTCAAGCAAATCAAGCTAATGATAATGTAAATGATAATGCTAATGAAAATGATAGTGTGAGTGTAAATGCTAATGCAATGACGGCGCAATACGCCGTTGGGGATCCGCCGGATCCCTGTGCAGCTGGCGCTGCACGACACACGCACAATACTCACGCTTTTTCAGCGCACAAAAAATCGGCATCCGTCGAGGGCAGATGCCGAATCTTTACAGCGCTGCTTACCGTTCCTGACCAACGGTGACGGCTGCGCAGTAGTCCACCTGGCTGATGTTCTGTACTTCGGTGTATGGAACGGAAAGATAGAAGGTTTCTGTTTCGCCAGGATCGAGGGTGCCGTCCTCCGGTGTGACGGCGATATATTTCTTGTAGATGACGTCTTCGGTTTCAGAATTTTGCAGCTTGAAGCAGATCATGATGCGCTTGAATGCCTTTTCGCTGTTGTTGGTGATGTTGTAATTGGACTCGACAATCTCGCCGGTGAGCTTGGAATCCTGAATAGAACGCTCGGTGACTTCGTAGATCTTTTCGTCCTGCGAGTTGGTGCGCGCGAAGGATTCAAACTCTGCGTCATGGGTGAGAGCTGGGTAGAGATTCATGACGCCTTTGTTTTCCTCAAAGGTGACGCGGTATTCGTCGCCATTCACAGAGATGGTGTCGCCGCTGACGGGCTCCCAGTCAAAGGCTTCGCTGGCGAGAGCGTAGCGGTCTTCGTTGGTGACGCGTTCGCTGGCGTCGTAAGTGAGGCGGTCGTCGGTAAAATTGAGCGCCTGATCGGCACCAAATTCAAATCCGTACCAGACGCCGTTGAGGTCTTCGCGCAGGGCGTCTTTTGCTTTGTTTCCCGAGGACCAGAACGCAAACGCAGCAACGGCAGCGATCACCACAAGCACGCCAATGGCGAGAGCGATTTTCAGCGCGCCTTTCTTTTTCGGCGGGGGTGATGCTGTGGTAGCTGTATCAGACGTTTGGGAATCGGCGACAGGCGGCTGCTGGGCGTTGTTGATCGGATAGCCGCAATTTGGACAGCTTTGCGCCTGGTCGCTGATTTCTTTCCCACACTCCGGACATTTGATCAATGCCATGGGATTTCCTCCTTTTCCAGATATGTAAGCAGCAACTTCGTTGAAATTTACAACACGAACACTTTTCGCGCTGAAAATTCCATAATCTTATGATTAATTATAACAAAATGCGCCGACAAAATGTATATATCATCTGAGATTTTATTCATTAAATATACTTCTTGAGGCGGCGTTTATCATCACTGTTTCTGTGTGCACCGGACACAAAAAAACACCGCCCTGTCAAACAGGACAGCGTTCCAATTATTTTTCAGCTTGTGCCAGTTCTTCCAGCATCAATTTTTCGATGCGCATCGCGTCTGGCTGATCTGGAAAAAAACGAATCCCTCTCCGGATAAATGTGATCACACAATTCGCCTGCCGTTCAATAATCTCCACAGTTTCAGGGTTAGCGACCAGCACAGGCATCCCCGCTCTGAAATATCGCCCACCAATATATTTCTCACGAATCGGAAACATGCTTTGAAATAACAACACCGTTTTCTCCCCACGAATTTTGACAATCCTCACCCCTAAAGTTGAGCGATGGCGGTTTTTACGATCATGGATAATGCGTTGATATTTCTCAACACGCGAACTACAGGGAATCCTCCACAATAATCCCATTTTTACGTCTTGAACAGCATAATAATGCGGCCGTGGGGTCGTCGCATAATTCACCATTAAATTTGAATCCTCAACTTTTTCGAAAAAATCATCGCCGATAAAATACAAACTTCCCTGTAGGAGCTCCACAAAATCACTCCCTCAAAAAAAATAAGCCCTCTGTCACGGAGACAAAGGGCTATGAGACTTTAATTGCACGGGCTATTTATATTCTGCATGCCCGGTAGCAGTCCACAAAATTCACGGGCTATTTATATTCTGCATGCCCGGTAGCAGTCCACAGAAGGCGTCTCAGACCTTCATAGCTGGCGATCATTGCGCCTGTCTTTAGTTTACCAGTCTTGCCTGTGAAAAGCAAGCAGAAACCAGCTTATTTCGTCAGATATCGCTGCAGGATGGCCGCTACCTGCGCACGGGTAGCGTTGCCTTTTGGTTGCAGCTCATCGTTCGTTACGCCGGAGATCAGTCCTTCAGCGACGGCCCACTGCATGGTTTCTCTTGCCCAGGCGCTTGGCTGGTCGATGTAGGTGGTGAGATCGGCTCTCGCAGAAACATCCTCGCCCTTCCAGGCGCTGTAGTTCATCAGGATCGCTGCCAGCTGTTCGCGGGTGATCGGATCGTTTGGTCGGAAGGTGTTGTCTTCAAATCCATTCACGACACCCACACTCGCTGCCCAGTTTACAGCCGTGGCGAACCATTCGTCGCTCACATCTGCAAAGCCTGTGCTTTCAGCGCTTGTGACGTTCTCCAGTCTCGCAAGGATCGAAACGATCATCGCGCGCGTTGTCGTCTGCTCCGGCGCAAATTCGTTCGCGGAAACGCCAGTCATCAGGCCATTGTCGTACGCATATTGCACAGCGTCCTTGTACCAGGCGTTTGGCGCTACGTCCATAAAGATCTCGCTGACATCCGTCGTTGGTTCCGGCTCGATCTCGCCAAAGATCACCTCGATGGTCACGTCGCTCTCCGGCTGCTCGTAGCTCCAGCTGCCATCAGGATTTTCTGTGACCTCCACGCGGTTGCCATCTTCATCCGTCACGATAACGTCATCGACTTCATAGCCCTCGTCTGGCTTTGGCGTGATCGTCACCGTCTCGCCAGCTTCTGGCTCGTCGTTGTCGATCTCCACGCTGCCGTGGTCACTGTCTTCAACCGTTGGCGGATAGGTGTTCGGTCCGCTTGGAGTGGACGGTCTGTCTGGCGTGGATGGTTCATCAGATGGATTTTCTTCTTCTGGATCGTCAGGATCTGTCGATGGATTGTCTGGATCCGGTTCTGGATCTGGTTCAGTGCCAATTTCTTCCCATTTGGCTGTATAGGTAGCGTCGCCTGTGATGGTTGTTGCAACCTCTGGATCCCAGCCAGCAAAATCGAAATCATCTTTACTTGGATCTGCAGGCAGAGTGATTGTTCCGCCATAGTTGGCGTAATCAACATGATATTCGCTATCATCGACCATAAACGCCACTTTATTAACTTTCAGATCGGCACCAGAATTTAGCACCGGCCAGGAATCTTCATCTGTCAGATTCTGTCCCCAGACCTGCTCTTCCTGCCCATTCTGCAGCAGCCAGGCAACTTCGCCAGAGTGGAACGCATCGGCAGATTTTCCAATTGACCCACTATCGCTGCCGGTTGACTCACCATCTCTCATCAGATAATAACAATTCTTAACTGTGCCAGTATTTATGCTATCTCCTACAACACCACCAGCACTGTCGCCATTAACTTCGCCGATGACCATGCAGTTTTCGACAGTTCTACTGTTCGTTCCCACGACGCCTCCAAGAGAAATATCGCCGCTATTATTGGAACTAATGCTGGCGTTGCTTAAACAATTTATCACGTTGCCAGAATTAGTTCCCACAACGCCGCCGACAGTATTACCGTTGCCACCGATACTTCCAGTGAAAGCACAGTTTTCAACGGTGCCTCTGTCGTTAGCGCACACAATACCACCAATACTTCCATTACCGTTGATTGTGCCATCGACGCTGAGATTTTTCACAACACCCCCGCCACCAATAAAATCAAAGAAGCCAGCACGACTATCGTTTTCAATGTGAAGACCTTTGATTAGATGGCCATTACCATCAAAAATGCCTGTATACGACTTTTCACTATTATTACCGATTGGCGTCCATTGATCGCTTTCGCTACCTTGCAGGTCAACATTCTCCGTCAGCACAGCGCTGATGGTGGTTTGTCCGTTGTTGACGCGGTCGCGGAAAGCTTTGAGGTCGTCGGGGCTGGCGATCTCGTAAGGATTGAGGGAGGAGCCGATCTCAAGGTTATCCGCCAAAACAGGGCGGCCCAGGACGCTGTCGATTTTCCAGCCTTCAACACCCGCGAATTTTCCGCAAAGCTCGGCGAGTGTGTCGACAGGTGCTGCGCCAGCATCGCTGCCGCTTACGCTGTTGCTGTCGTAGCCAATGCCATATTGCGGTCCGCCAGTCGTATTCAGGAAGCAGCAGTCTTGAACACTGCCACCGCTATCTCCTGCAACACCGCCGACATAGCTTTGCTTCCCACCAATGAGTGTACCAGTGTTGTAACAATGCGTAACATTTCCATTGTTACGCCCCACAATGCCGCCGGTATTATAACAGTTTTCCACTATGCAACCACTTTTATTTTCCCCAACAACGCCGCCAACAAGATTACCGCTGACATTGCCAGTACTGTAACAGTTTCTTACTTCGGCAGGAACAGAGGTGGAAGTTTTGGGGTCATTTTCTCCTATAACGCCACCGGCCAAGTTGGAGTTGCTGCCATTGGGGCTGATTGCGCCGGAATTGCTGCAATTTTCAACGATGCCGCCAAAGTTATGCCCCACAACGCCACCGACAGACGTGCCCTTGATTTCGCCAATATTGTGGCAGTTGGAGACCGTGCCGCTGTTCTCTCCGGCAACGCCACCGACATAGCCAGTGCTACTGACACTGCCATCGACGAAGAGATTCTGCACGCTGCCTTGTCGATTCTCTTCATCCAATACTGCACCAATAAAGCCAAAAAGGCCTTTGTAACCACCTGTAGTGTTGATATAGAGACCGCTGATCGTGTGGTTCTGTCCGTCAAAGGTGCCGGTATATGCGCTGCCCAGGCTATTGCCGATCGGCGTCCAGGAGCCCTTCTCTGCGCCGCCGAGGTCGATGTCGTTCATCAGCTTCGCGTTGGCAGACGGCTGTGCAGCTTTGTCGTTTGTGCCATTGACGAGATCACGAAAGGCTGCGAGATCTTCTGCATCGTAGATCAGATACACATCGCCATCCATCGTCAGCTCTCCGCTTTTGTTATTCGCCGATTGTTGAAGGGAAGTGCCCCCCCAACAGCAAACGCAGGAATGCCTGGCAGGCAGCCTGCGAGCAGCGCGACGGCGAGAAGCACGCTGAGGGCTTTTTTTAGTCGTTTTTGCATAAAATTTTCCCTCCTTAGTGGTTGTTTGTTATTTACTCCATCATTATATCATGTTGTCAAGAAAATTTTTTTACCAGTTTTGCATTATTTCTACCAGTTTTGCTCATTTTGTTAAAAATCAAACCGTTCACCCGATCGCAGCGTTCGCTCAGCAGCTGGCAGTCAACAAATTATCGCCAGGCGGTGTCTACACTGATCTGGATCTGTCAGCGCAACCGAATGACGGATTTTTTCTAGCAATGTGTCTAGCAGCTCTAGCACGCTAGGTGTAGATGTAGATGTAGATGTTGTTGTAGATGTGTATAAGGATGTGGGGATCCGCTGGATCCCTGTGCAGCTGACGCTGCACCACACACGCACAGCTCCCTTTCTCTTTCAGCAAAGCGCTCTGGTGATCAGGCGGCTGCGTTCTGCGCAGTTTCGGCGAGGTAGGCGTTCAGACGGGTGGCGACGTTGTCCTGGAGGTTTCTGTAGAAGAACTGGTAGTCGTAGAGATGGTAGATGCCATCTGAGAAGATAGAGAGCCCGGCTGGGTAATCCTCTGGCGATACGTCGGGCACTTTCAGCGCGCCGCGCTGGTCGTCGATATAGGCGCCGGTGAGCTGGGGGATCTCTTCGGTGATGTTGCCATCATAATCGGTGAAGCAGGCGCCGAGGTTTTGGCTTTTGTCGGCTGGGGTGCTGTCGGTGCGCCAGTTGAGGGGATTGATGGCTAGGGTTTTGCTGCCGGATGGGATGACGAGAGAATCTGTGATTTCCGGCGCTTCGCTGTTGAACGAGACGATGACGCCGGTGTCTGCTTCGCCTGTCGCAAAGCGCATGTGTGGATGCTCGGCGAGCTGGTCTTCTGTGACGCGCCAACCGATGGCGTAGCAGGCGACGAGCTGATCGGCGAGGGCGTCGTCGTCGAAATAATCCTGCAGGAGACGCAGCACAAGATCGCCACCCTGGGAAAATCCGGCGAGGATGATCGGCCGGCCGTCGTTATCATTGGCGAGGTAATACTCAAAGGCGTCCTTGATATCCTCGTAGGCGGCGCTCAGCGCTGTTGTACGCTCGTTTTCAGGCAGGCTGTAGGTATAGAGGCTGGCCTGGCGGTAATAGGGCGCAAAAAAACGGCTGTCGGCGTCGTAGATGCCCTTTTCCATGTTGGTGGCGCCGAGAAAATCTGCCTTTGCATCGGCGTCGTCGAGGGGCATGTTTTCTGCATCCTCTGCGCCGGCGTAGACGGTCGGGCAGACGAAGAACACATCGGCTGCGGTGTCTGTGCGCTCCGTTTCGTGATAGGCCCAGTTTTCCGCTGCGGCGTAGTCCACGCTGTCTGTTTCCTGTTGGGCGCAGCCGGCAAAAAGCACGAGGCTGAGCAGGAGCGCTGCCAGGAGAATGTGGTTTTTGTTGTGTCTTTGTTTCATGCGATCACCTTTTTGAAATAGAGTCAGGTTTATTATAACGCAGGATGCGGTCTGCTGCCAGCTGTGGTTTTTCTTTACGGAAGGATATTCCAGAGATGGTGGGCTGTGGTGATGAGGTCTGCACATTCTGCGGAGCTGGCGCGAAATCCTCCCTGAGACGGATGGACAAAGCTGATTATTCTGGTATGATTCTACGTGGAGATTAATAACCTATATGGAAAGGAAGTATCACATCTATGAAAATTCTTGGTATTGTTATGGGGGGCTGCTGACGATCAGCGGCATCTTCTGTCTGGCGCATCCTGTGCTCACGTTTGCAAATCTCAGCTGGGTGGTTGGCGCGGTGGTGCTGGCCTGCGGGATCTGCGGGCTGGCTGCCTGGTGGCAGGATCGCAAAAGCGGCGAAAGCAACCTCTGGGACATGGCAGGCGCTCTGCTCACAACAATCGTCGGCGTTCTGATGCTCTGCAATCTCTGGGCGCAGCTTTTCACGGATATGACGCTGATCATGCTCTTCGGTGGGTGGATCGTGTGCGCAGGCGTGCTGCGCATTGTGGCCTCGGTGCAGCTCAAATTTGCCTGGTGGGGCTTCGGGGTATTCTGGGGCGTGGTGCTGATCCTGGCCGGGATCTATGCGCTGCTGCATCCGGTGGTGTCGCTGATCTCGCTGGGCTGGTGTGTGGCGTTTGTCTTCATCGCCCAAGGGATCAATCTTGTGTTCGCGGCGATCTCGACGAAGAGCGAGGACGCTGCCTGAGCATGGAAAAAGCGAGTGCGTGTGTGCACTCGCTTTTTGTGTGATTACGAACGGAAATTATTGAACTGCAGTGCGATGCCGTAGTCGTTTTCTTTGAGCTTGGCGATGACGGCCTGGAGATCGTCGATCTTTTTGCCGCTGACACGGATCTTGTTTTCCATGAACTGTGGCTGCACTTTCAGCTTGGTGTCCTTGATGTCCTTGGTGATCTTTTTGCCGAGGTCTTTGTCGATGCCCTGTTTGATGGTGACGACCTGGCGCACTGCGCCGCCGGCGGCGTTTTCGATCTTGCCATATTCGAGATTGTCGATTGGCACCTGGCGCTTGATGAATTTTGACTGGAGCACATCGATGATGCTCTTGAGGTGCATTTCATCGGCGGTGGTGATCTTTACGCTGTCTTTTTCGAGAGCGATCTCGGAAGTCACGCCTTTGAAATCGTAGCGCTGGGTGATCTCGCGCTCGGTCTGGTTGACGGCGTTGGTAACTTCTGCCATGTTGACTTCGGAAACAATATCAAAGGTTGCGTCTTTTGCCATAATTATCTTCTCCTTTAGAATAAAATCGATCCTGGTGTACGTGGAAATGGGATGACGTCGCGGATGTTGGCCATGCCGCTGAGGTACATGAGCAAGCGCTCGAAGCCGACGCCAAAGCCTGCGTGCTGGACACCGCCAAAACGACGTAGATCGAGGTACCAGTCGTAGGCATCGAGCGGCATGCCGAGTTCATTCATACGCGCTTCGAGCAGATCGAGCCGCTCCTCGCGCTGGCTGCCGCCGATGATCTCACCAATGCCAGGCACGAGCAGATCGACGGCGGCAACGGTTTTTCCGTCGTCGTTGGCGCGCATGTAGAAGGCTTTGATGTCCTTCGGATAATCGGTCAAGAAGACGGGGCCTTTCACGATCTCTTCGGTGAGGAAGCGCTCGTGCTCGCTCTGCAGATCGATGCCCCAGCTGACAGGATATTCAAAAGCGTGGCCGCTTTTTTCGAGGAGCGCCACGGCTTCTGTGTAGGTCATACGCACAAACTCAGCCTCTGCGACTGCGTGCAGCCGCTCGGCCAGGCCAGGCTCGATGCGCTCGTCGAAAAATGCCATCTCATCCGGCAGGCGCTCGAAGGCGGCGCGGATCATGTATTTGATGAAATCCTCTGCGAGGTTGATGTCGTCGGTGAGGTCAGCGAAGGCGATCTCCGGCTCGATCATCCAAAACTCGGCGGCATGGCGCGCGGTGTTGGAATTTTCGGCGCGGAAGGTTGGCCCGAAAGTGTAGACATTCTGGAAGGCCAGCGCCATGGCTTCAGCGTTGAGCTGGCCGCTGACAGAAAGGTTCGCCGGCTTGCCGAAGAATTCCTTATCCTCGCCGGTGGTGACGCGGAACATCTCGCCTGCACCTTCGGCGTCGCTGGCGGTGATGATCGGCGTGGTCGCGTAGATGAAGCCGCGCTCCTGGAAAAACTGATGCACAGCAAAGGCGATCACTGAGCGCAGACGGAACACGGCAGAAAAGGTGTTCGTGCGCGGACGCAGATGCGCCTGGGTGCGCAGATATTCGAAGCTGTGACGCTTTTTCTGCAGGGGATAGTCGCTTGGCGCCTGGTTCAGGATCTCAAGCGCCTCCACGCGGATCTCAAAAGGCTGCTTGCCCCCTTCTGTGAGCACGACTGTGCCCTTTGCCGAGAGCGCGCTGCCGACGGCGAGATGGCCTGCGGCGTCAAAATTCGCCAGGCTGTCGTCGTAGACGAGCTGGACATTTGCCAGCGCGGTGCCGTCGTTCAGCGCAATAAAGCCGAAGCTTTTCTGCTTGCGGTTTGCGCGCACCCAGCCGTTGACAGTGACGCGTTGTTCTGCATACGCTGCGGGATTTGCGATCAGATCTTTAAGCAGCATGCACGTCCCTCCTATTCCAATGTGATGCGACCAATTTTGTTGTCGCGAAAATCTTTGATGATGATGTGGGCGGTCTTGAGATCGTCCACCTTGCCGCCGCGCACAATGGCGCCGCGTTTGCGCCCGATGGTCTGCATCAGTTCGTAGGTATCCATGGCGGCGACCTCCTCTGCATCCAGGCTGTAACGCTCGGCGATCAGCGCCGCATAGCGCGCCTGAGCGATCTGCAGAAAACGGAAGGCCACATCCTCCCAGACGAAAACCTCATCACTGATAGCGCCAGTCATCGCCAGCTTGTTGCCGACCTCTTCATCCTCGAACTTGTGCCAGAGAAGCCCCGGCGTGTCGAGAAGCTCGATGTCGTCGGTCAGGCGCACCCACTGCTTGCCCTTAGTCACGCCTGGCTTGTTGCCAGTGGTCGTCATGCCGCGGCCAAGGAGCATGTTGATGAACGTGCTCTTGCCAACGTTGGGAATCCCCACGACCATCACGCGCAGCGTCACGCTCGTCGCACCCTTGTCGAGAAAGCGCTGGCGCTTCGCCGCCGTCAGCTCGTAAACCGCATCGACGATCGTCTGCTGGAGCTTTTTGCGGCCGCTTGTGGAATTCACCGCCACCGCGAGATTGTGGCCAGCGGTGTATTTCGACAGCCAGTACTGTGTGCGATTTGGATCGGCCAGATCCGCCTTGTTGAGGATGATCAGGCGCGGACGCTTTTTGCCGATGATCTCGCCAAGAAGCGGATTGCGGCTGCTTTCCGGAATGCGCGCATCGACCAGCTCAATGACCACATCGACGAGCTTCAGCTCCTGCTCGATCATACGGCGCGCCTTTGTCATGTGCCCTGGGAACCATTGGATTGTTGCCATCAGCTCAACCCTCCCATGTGACTGAACGGCCAGTAGATAAACTGTGCCTTGGCGACAAGGTATTCATCCTTGACCGTGCCCCAGACGCGGCTGTCTGAGGAATCGTTGCGGTTGTCGCCCATCATGAAATATTCTCCTTCAGGGATCGTCACCGGCCCAAAATCCGGCATACTCGTGCCAGTGTTGAGATAATCCTCCACCAGCGGCGTGCCATCGATAAAGACCGTATTGTTTTTGATCTCCAGCGTTTCGCCTGGCAGACCAATGCAGCGCTTGACGTAGATCACCGTCTCAATCCCCTGTTCTTCATTCACAGGATATTTGAAGACCACCACATCACCGCGCTCCGGCTCACCAATCTGATAGGTAAACTTCGTCGCCACAACGCGGTCGTTGATCTCCAGCGTCGGGATCATCGATCCGCTCGGCACGTAATACATTCCGATCACAAACATACGCAGCACGACAACGATCGCCAGCGCAATGATGACCGGCAGCAGATAATCCTTGAAATAGCTTGTTTTCTTCTTCTCTTCCTGTTCGCTCAAAAACACACCCTCCATCCTTTTCAATCGCGCCTCTGCGCGGAATAATCTTTAGCCTGGACCAGCGCCCATGCGCCAGGCCCATCTTCATAGTATAGCAGTAATCCAGAGAATTGGGCAATACAAATATCAAAACTGTAATGATATGCTGGCAAAAAAAATGCCACGGAAACGAAATCCGTTCCGTGACGTTGAAATTCTGTCATTCGATGGTTTCAAGGTCGAAGAAAGCTCTCAAGCGCTCGCTGTTTTCCACTGTCCAACTACCGCTCCACGCTACTTCTCCACGTGAAAGAAAAACAAAATACTCGCAGCACTCCTGAACAAGCTCTGGATCATGTGTGATGAGAAAAATAGTTTTTCCACGCGCCGACAGCCTCCGAAGATTTTCTGCGACTTCCAGCATATGCTGTCGATCCAGTCCACTCGTTGGCTCGTCAAATACCAGAAGATCTTTCTGTGAAGCAAGTGCGCTGGCCACTGCGACACGCTGTTTTTGTCCACCAGAGAGCGCCAGCGGATGCAATTCTCTGAAGGGCAAGAGATCCATGCTCGCCAGGATCCGCTCAGCCGCCGCTTCCTTTTCCTCTTCACGGCCCGACATGCTGATGAGCACTTCTCCTTCCACACTTTCTGTGAAAAGCTGGTGATTCACATCCTGCATGACAAGAAAACTTCTCCGCAAACGTTCGCGACGCGAAAGTGATTTTCCTGCCAGCACAAATTTTCCCTTACAGCTTTTTTCTAATCCGCAGAGACAGCGCGCCAGCGTCGTCTTCCCGGAGCCGTTTGCACCGAGAACGCCAATAATCGCGCCACACGGAAGAGACAGCTTCGGAATCTGAAGCGTCAGTCCCTCTTTGCGACTGAAACGCAGATCCTGAATATGAAAGCGTTCACGCTCATCTATACATGCTGCTCGACCTTCATGAAACTTGATCATCTTTGTGGTGCGCAGTCCCCGTGCACAAATATCCACATCCGGAATTTGCCAGAAACGCCCTGCAGGGAGATCAAAAACGATCCTCCCCTCTTCCATATAGATAACGCGATCGGCCACCTTCCTAAGATAAGTCAGTCGGTGCTCAGCAATCACGATCGTCTTTCCCTGCCGCTTCCACTCGGCTATGACCATAGCCAGCAAACGGATCGCGCCGGGATCGAGATTCGACGCCGGTTCATCTAACACCATCACCGGCGGATCCGCCATTTGCACAGAAGCACAGGCGATCTTCTGCTTTTCACCACCGGAAAGATGGAAAAGATTTCTGCCAAGCAACGGCGTAAGTGCAAAAACGCCGACCACTTCCTGCAAACGCGCATCGATCAGCTCAAACGACCAGCCCATATTTTCACAGCCGAAAACGATCTCGCTGGTCGAATCCACATTGAAAAACTGCGAGCGCGGATTCTGAAAAACCGAACCCACGCTCTGCGCCGTTTTCGTGATCGGCTGCGCGAGCACATCTTGTCCAGCAACGGTCACACCGCCCGTCACATTTCCTTCATAGAAATGCGGAATGAGCCCATTGATCAGCCGCGTGATCGTCGTCTTTCCGCAGCCGGAACGCCCGCACAAAAGCACCACCTCGCCAGGCGCAATATGAAAGCTCACGTGCTTCAGACTCTGCGCCTGCTCACTGTCCTTGTAGCGAAAGGACACATCCTGAAATGTAATCATGACTTTCTCCTTACAATGAAAGATAGAGTACAAATGCCGCCGTCATCACGATAAATAGGATCCCGTCCCAGATGCCGAAGCCAATGCGACAGTAATGTGTGCGCGGAATGTCCCCACCAAGCCCACGCGTCACCGCCGCTGCCGACAGCTCGTCACCAATCTTCACAACCGAAACGATGAGCGGCACGAGGCGATACTCGAGCATCGCCACTGGCCCACAGCGCAAGCCGATGCCGCGAAGACGCATCGCATCCTGAATAGAGCGATATTCCTCAGCGATCGTCGGGAAGAAACGGAACATCACCGCAAAAGGCACCACAATTTTCTGACTCAGATGTAATCGCTCCATGGCAGCGACAAAAGCACTCACCTTTGTCGTCGACAAAATCGCATACGCTACCATGAGCCCCGGCATCATACGCGCAAGGATCACCGTGAAAAAACGCACGAGAAATCCCACTACACTCATTCCTGAAAAATAGCCGAGAACCCATTCGCAATGGCTGGCCAGCACGTAGAGCGCCAGGTAGATCCATTCTATCTTTGTTTTTCCGGCATTCAGCAAGATCAGAAAGGCCAGCGCTGCCAACAGTGTTTTGAGTATCACCGCTATGCTTTCTGTAGCAGAAGAGAACATGATCACATTGAAAAGCAGGAGCATGTAAAGCTTCGTGCGCGGATCGAGAACGACCAGCCGCTCTTCCTGCGCATTATTCGCTGTTCCCAGGCGCATCAGGCAATCCCCGCACGCTTGAAGTGTTTCTTCAGCGTCGCCTTGCCCAGATAAGCACCAACAATTGCTCCAACAGCGATTGCGACAATGACAACAGGGATCATATAATTCGCCAAGAGCATCGACACCGCATCGGCATAATCCTGCCCTTGCGTTTCAACATAGCCTGCCAGATACGCATCTTTGTAAATAAACATGATCATCTGAGAACCTACCGCCCATTCGCTGAACAGACAATAGCCGATAATCATATGTTTCCAGCTTTTGTAGCCGCCAGCACGCATGACCAGATCGGCCAGCGCGCCGCAGATTGCGCCGGTGATCAGTGCATAGGGACCGTAGCCCATCAAAAACGTGATAAGTCCCATGAGAATGCCCATCATCGTCACCAGACCAAATTTCTGCGTCTTCGAGAAAAAGAGAATGCACGGAATTCCACCGAGCACCGCCAAAAGCATCGGATAGAACACAGCCATGACCGGAATCAATCCCGTCATTCCGCTGATAAAAAAGAGAACAAAATAGATCGCTGTGAAAAGCCCGAGATTCACCAGATCTTTGATACCAATATTTTTCTTTTCCATGTTGATTCACTCCCATTCATTTCATAATTTCCAGCTAAGCGCCTGTTCACGCACACCGATGAAATCGGCATAAATGCCCGGCTCTTTCATGAGTGTTGCATGGGTGCCGCGCTGGACAATGTGTCCGTTGTCAAGTACGAGGATCTGATCGGCGCTCTGCACGGTTTTCAGACGATGCGCGATCATAACAATCGTCTTGCCGTGTGTGAGCGCTTCAATCGCCTGCTGCAGACGGTCCTCGTTTTCCGGATCGACATTCGCCGTCGCCTCGTCCAAAATGACGATCGGCGCATCCTTGAGCATCGCGCGAGCGATCGAGATCCGCTGGCGCTCACCACCGGAAAGCGTCGCGCCGCCTTCACCAATGACAGTCTGATAGCCATCTGGAAGTTCCGCGATAAAATCGTTACAGCAAGCGGCCTTTGCCGCTGCCACCACCTCCTCGTGCGTCGCCTGCGGCTTGCCGAATTTGATGTTGTTTTCAATCGTATCATTGAAGAGATAAACATTTTGGAACACCATGCTGATATTCGCCATCAGACTGTCCAGCGCATAATCACGCACATCGATGCCACCTACTCTGACAGTGCCCTGGTCCACATCCCAGAACCGCGCCATCAAACTGGTCAGCGTCGTTTTTCCAGAGCCAGACGGGCCAACGATGGCCGTTGTCGTGCGCTCAGGAATCGTAAAACTCACATCGTCAATGATCCTGCGCGCTCCGTACGAAAAGCTCACATGATCAAATTTAATGTCGAATGTTTTCGGGGTCTGCACAGAACCGCCTGCGTCCATTTTCGGCGCCCGATCAATCGCTTCAACCCGATCGATAGAGGCATCGATCATCGGCAGCATGAAAAACATCTCTCCGGCAGATTCCAGCTCGCTGTAAACCAGAAACGCAGAGATCACCATCATTAAACAAGTAAACAGCGACATGCTCCCCATCAGAAAAAGCCACACCGAAAGCAGAATCGCCACCATAGAAGTCGCACGCAGCACAATCTGTTCCAGCACATTGTAAGGAATGCGCTTGCGCTCCAGTTTGAAATTTTGGCGCTCTGTCTCAATGATCGTATCGTTCAGCGTCTGTTTCGCAGCGCGCTCGCCGTGGAATGCGCGCACCACGCTCATGCCCTGGATATATTCCAGCACAGCATCCACCAGTTTGGTCTGCGCAGCGAGACGCCCCGGTGAAAGCTGCCGCGATTTTTTCAACAGGCGCGCATTGACCCACAGAAACAACAACATGCCCAAAAGAAACACCGCGCCGATCCGCCAATCGAAAAAGAAAATCGCCAGTGAAAAGATCGCCGTCCGGATCATGCCGACCATCGTCCGCGCGATCACCGCAAACGACATGCTCTCCAGATCATCCATTGTCGACGTAGCCGCCGCTGTCAAGCTGCCCAGGCTCTGCGCGTTGAAGTAGCCCATTGGCATATACTTCATACGCTCGCCAATGTGAATCCGTTTTTCTGCGCACATCTGATAATTGGCATGGCCCTCGCTGTTGTGCGCCAGATACCAGAATAATGCCGCGCCCGCAACACTGACCGCCATGATACCAAAGGCCAATGCAGCTGTCGCTCCGGACATTTTATTTTCCACCAACGCACGAAAAACCACCAGCAGCGCAAAAAATTGAAACGCTTCAAAAATGCTCCGAACAAATTCAAACGCCATGCCTTTATACCAGGTGCTTTTTTGTGCACCGGCGAAATGGAAAAATCTTTTGTACGCATCAAACATGGCGCTCACCTCCTTCTGCACAAGCCACACCTCGCGAGCGCGTATGCGCTGCCCACATCTGCGCATACAGCGGACAGCACTGCACAAGCTCCGCATGTTTGCCAACTGCCACAATTCGCCCGTCATCCACCACAGCGATCTGATCCGCTTCTGTGATCGTACTCAGCCGATGCGCAATGACGATGAGCGTCTTCCCACGCGTCAAACGGCCGATGGACTCCTGTAGGATCGCTTCATTTTCCGGATCGGTATAAGAGGTTGCTTCATCCAAAATCACGATCGGCGCACTTTTCATCATCGCTCGCGCGATCGCCACACGTTGACGTTCGCCACCGGAGAGATGTCCGCCTGCGCCGCCAACGATCGTGTCATAACCATGTGTCAGGCTCATGATGAAATCGTGACATCCCGCTGCTTTGGCGACGGCCTCCACGTCTTCATCTGTCGCCTCCGGTCGTCCCATACGAATGTTCTCCCGCACAGAAACGTTAAACAAAAAATTATCCTGCGACACATAGCCGATCAGATCCATCACCTGTTCCGGCGGCAACGTTTTCACATCGATGCCGCCAATCGTAATGCGCCCGCTGCTCACATCCCAGTAAGAAGCAATGAGCTTGGCAATGGTCGATTTTCCGGAACCCGATGGACCTACGAGCGCCGTCCGCGTGCTCGCTTTGATATCGAGACTGACGCCGTTCAACACCTGCACGTCTTTGTAAGCAAAATATACATCCTGCAGAGAAATATCGTGCCCTTCCAACTTTTTCTGCGCCTTTGGGCGATCGAGCTCCGGTTCTTCGAGCACCGCCGCGATCTCTCCCGTAATAGTGGCGATCTTTGAAAAATCGTCGGTCAGGAAAATGGCAGCGACCAACGGCCCGATGATGCCGAGTGAAAGGATCGCGATGGTAATAAAATCCGACGCTGAAAGGCTGCCATTCTGATAGAGCAGACACCCCACAGGAAGCACAGCGATCAGAACAGCCGGCCAGAGTGTCATCATCAACGCAGAATAGCCTTGCGTCGATTTCATCCATTCCAGCATGAGCCGCGTGTTCTGTCGGACAGCGTCGGTGAATTTTTCATAGGACGCCGCACTCTGATTGAACGCTTTAATCACCTCGATACCACCCACGTATTCCACGGTGGTAGCGTTCATATGTTTGTTTGCCTGCATGACTGCGGCATATTTTTTTGGATATTCCTTCATCTGTGCCATGTAGCAAAGCATCCCGAGCGGAATCGTCGCGAGCGATGCCAGCGCCATGCGCCAGTCCAACACAAACAAATAGACGACGAGCGCCACAGGCACCAACAAATTCGCTGTCATTTCCGGAATGATGTGTGCCAGCGGCACTTCCATCTGCTCAATACGTTCTACCATCGTCGTTTTCAGTCTGCCGGAAGGCGTTGCCGTCAAATATCCCATCGGAACACGCGTCAGTTTTTCAGCAATGGTCCGCCGCATTTCTGACAAAACACGAAACGTCGCTTCATGGGAACATCTCGTAGAAAGTCCATGAAAAATCGACCGAGCAAAATAAGCGATCAGACCGATCAGCCCCCACTGTAAATACACAGAAAAATCCATCTCACCACTGATGAGCAGATTCACAATCTCTGCCACTGCAAAATACGGCACCAATCCGCTCGCCACACTGATGATGGCGAGCACTACAGAAAGCGCAAATCCGCTTCTATGTGGCCGGATAAATGTCATCAAGCGCACTTTACCACGCCGCTCTTCCATAAAATCGCTCCCTTCAAAAATTTTCTGCACAAAATAAAATGCCGATGACCGCGAGGAAAATCCTCGTGATCATCGGCTCTGCGTCTCAGCGTCTGGCTCTACGATAATAATCTGTTTTCTGTTAACATCGACGAGATGCTCCCGCCTGCATTTCGGACAAAACAGTGGAAAATGTTTCAGCACCGTATCTGCATGGATTTTCGTGCGCGTCTTATTTCCACACGTCGGACAATGAATCCATCCGCTGTCGTCCACCCATCCATTCACACAACCTCACCTCCGTCCGCTGAAAAAATCGTCTGCCAGCCAGCGCTGTAGAAGCGCCGCATTCTGCGAATATGCTCCACCGCTTCGCCTTTTGGCATATCATGAACGATTACTTCGAACATGCCGGTGTAAAATGCGCTGGACAAAAGATGATTCAGATCCGGCGTGAGCCGTCCACTCGTCAACGCATCATTGTGCGACACTGCGATGTAATTCGTCGTGCAGGTGGTGTCCAATTCCACAACACGATGAATAAATTCCTGATACACGCACGTCTCTCCGCTGGTGAAAAGCAGCTTGAAAGCATCGAAGTGATCATAGAGGTAATCAATAATCGCCGGAAAGCCGTCGTTGGCATAATCAAACATCTGCACCGTCTGCTCGCCTGCGGAAAGCGCGCTGAATCCTGACAAAGCTTTTTCCAAAAGTTCGCAGAAACCATTCGCTGCCGGCTCAACGAGTGCGCGATATAAGCTTTCTTTGTCAGGATAGCGGATGTAGATCGCGCCTTTTGTGTAGCCAGCTTTTTCAGCGATGGCGCGCAAGGACGCCCCATCGTAACCCCTGACCAAAAATTCTTCCTGAGCGCAGGCCAGCAATTTTTCCGTCGCACCCTCGATCCGTTTCGCCATCATTCACCTCTTAAAATTAATTCCATCGGTATTAATTCTTACGGTATCAATATACCATTGCTTACCAAAGTTGTCAACAGCTTATTTCCAAGGGGGGGCAACGAACTCTTTGTGTCTTAAGGTATCCATCTTCTTTTCAACACTATACACATATCCTGCATGAAAATGCAGATGAACCGGAAACATAGAGAATTGTGCGACTATGGGCCGCTTGCACGAAATTATCCGCCGCAAATCTTGACAACCGGCAAAGGTTCTATTAAGCTACTAGTATAATTATTCAAGGAGGCAAAAACATGTCCAAAAAAACCGTTCCTTTTACCAAAGAAGAAATGGAAAAGATCACCGAAACCTATCCAACCCCATTTCACATCTACGATAAAAAAGCCATCGTCGACAACATCCACCGCCTGCAGAACGCATTCAGCTGGGCACCGGAATTCAAAGAATACTTTGCCGTCAAGGCCACACCAAATCCAAGCCTGTTGAAGATCTTCAAGGAAGAAGGCCTCGGCGCCGACTGCAGCTCTCTGCCAGAGCTCATCCTCTCTGAGCAGGTCGGCATGACTGGCGAAGACATCATGTTCTCCTCGAACAACACGCCGATGGCAGAATATGATTACGCCATCAAACTTGGCGCCATCCTCAACCTCGACGACATCAGCCACATCGAATACGTCGAACGCAAGCACCAGCTGCCAAAGACCATCTGCTTCCGCTATAACCCTGGCCCGCTGCGCGACGGCAACGAGCTCATCGGCAAGCCAGAAGAAGCAAAGTACGGCCTCACCAAGGATCAGATCATCGAAGCCTACGCCATCTGCAAAGAAAAAGGCTGCGAAAAATTCGGTCTCCACACCATGGTCGTTTCCAACGAGCTCAACCCAGAATATTTCGCAGAAACCGCCAAGATGATGTTCGATCTCATCGTCGAAGTGTACGAAAAAACCGGCGTGCGCATTTCCTTCGTCGACCTCGGCGGCGGCATCGGTATCCCATACCGCCCAGAGCAGGAACCAATGGATCTCGAATACGTTTCCAGCCTGATCAAGAAAATGTACGACGAGATCATCGTGCCAGCTGGCCTCGATCCACTCAAGATCATGCTCGAATGCGGCCGCATGGTGACCGGCCCTTACGGCTACCTCGTCACCCGCGCCATCCACCACAAGGACACCTACCGCAACTACATTGGCGTCGACGCCTCCATGGCCAACCTCATGCGCCCAGGCATGTACGGCGCTTACCACCACATCACCGTCCTCGGCAAAGAAGACGCGCCAGCCGATCACGTCTACGACGTCGTCGGCAGCCTCTGCGAAAACTGCGACAAATTTGCCATCCAGCGCGAACTGCCAGCGATCGAAGAAGGCGACCTCCTCGTCATCCACGACGCCGGTGCCCACGGCCACTCCATGGGCTTCAACTACAACGGCAAGCTCCGCAGCGCTGAGCTCCTGCTGAACGAAGACCACAGCGTCACCCTCATCCGCCGCGCCGAAACCGTTGACGATCTTTTTGCAACGCTGAAATTCTAATCGCATAACGAACAACGGCTGTATATGACCCCGATGCTGTAAAAAACGGCTGAACGCATTCCGCGCTCAGCCGTTTTTTACAGCATCGGGGTCATATACAGCGGCAAATAGACAATGCCATCCTCTTCTTTAAAATCGTTTGGATGGATGACATAAGGAATGTGTGTCTGCTCCTTATATTTGGTGACAAATTTACGCAGCGAAGTCAACGTGTAGCGCGTGCTGGATTTTACCTCGATCGGTGAAATATTGTGCCGATTGCTGATCTTATCTTTTGCGATCAAAAAATCGATCTCCATGCGCGCGTTTTTATCTTCGCGGGATGGGTTTGAATAAAAGTACAGCTTGTGGCCACTGGCAACCAGCATTTGTGCCACCACATTTTCAACGATCATCCCCATGTTGACTTCCAGCTTATCAAACAGGATCTTTTTATAAATTTCCTCGCTGACAATGCCATTTTCATCAAAAGCGTGGCTGATCAACAAGCCTGTATCAGCCATGTAGCATTTCAGCGTCAGGCGGTCCATATTTAATTTCAGCCCAATATTTGGTGCCGTTGAATTGTAACAGGTATTAACGATCATGGCATCATCCAGCCAAAACAGCGCATCCTCATAGTCGCGCATGCGCGCATTTTTTTCTAAATCAGCCAGTTTGAATTTGCGCTCATGTTTTTGCAGCTGCGCCGGTATTTCATCAAACACTCTGGCCACTTTGATCCCATAGCCCTGCGCATGCTTCATCATATCTGCACGATAGAGCGTCAAAATATCGCGCTTGACCCTATCCACCTCATCAAAATCGCGTGATTCAACAAATTCCTTCACAGCCTGCGGCATCCCGCCAACGATGAGATATTGCCTGAAAAGATCCATTGCTTTCCGGTGGAGCGCCGGCCCCAACGGCTGCTTTTTTTCGAAACGCTCCTTGATAAATGGCATGAGCATATCGTCGCCCAGTGCCCAAAGAAATTCTTCAAAATCCATCGGATACAGATTTACGTGATGTTCTTCCGATGGGATCAGCGCATCTTGCACATTTTTCTTGATCGACATGAGCGACCCAGTTTCAATATAGTCGTATCTTCCATCGGCAACCAGATATTTGATCGCACCGCGTGCACGTGGAAATTCCTGCACCTCGTCAAAAATGATCAACGTTTCTCGCGGATAAAGCTTCACCTGATAATAATTCGACAAGAACAGAAAAAACGTATCCAGATCATGCAGATAATTTTCAAAAAGGTCCTTCACATCCTGGCTGGCAGTAAAAAAATCGATGAGAATATACGATCTGTATTCTTTTTTTGCGAACGCCTCAACAATATAGCTCTTGCCTACGCGCCGCGCCCCGTCGATCAATAGCGCCGTTTTTCCTGCGCGCCGCTCCTTCCAATCCAACAGCGTCGTATAAATTTTTCGCTTCATCTTTGCCGCCTCCCTATGCGCAGAAAATCTTGTTTTGTACAACTTTATCACGAAATCAAGGATAACGCAACGATGATTTCACACGTTTTCAAGATTATCGCTAGCAGAATTTCCCACGTTTTCAAGAATATCAACTTTTTCAAGTTTTATGCGTCTTTTCGTAAATGGCATTCAGCGACAACCCTGTTGGCAAAACATCAAACATAGAGAATACAAAACAAGAAGACGAACAACGGCTGAACGCATTCCGCGCTCAGCCGTTGTTTTCGTTAATGACAGAAGGCATCTCGAATAGAGACGCCTTCTGTCTTCATATATGAGCGGCTGTGCGCAGAAATTTGGCAAGGAACAAACGACAAATCGGGTTGGAAAGGGGCGCACAGCAGGGAATATTTTTTCTCTTTACGCTCGCCAGAGCTTATTGGCAGTTGGTTTCCAGGCTTCTGCGTACGGCTTGCATTTATGATAAAGCGCGTCCACATCCTCTGGCGACTGCAGATCTGTTGAACAGGCACAAGAACCATGCACCATCACCGGCAAAAATTCCGGATTTTCCAGCATTGGACAAGGCCGCAGCATATTGCCGTTAAACGGCTGCCCCTGTCGGTACGCCATAAACAGCGGCGAGCCCAGTGCATCCAGCAGGGATTTTTCGTAAACGCTCGAATCTGAATAATGGATAAACGCACACGGCTCGTAATCGCCATTGGCATTGATATGCAGATAGCGTCGTCCACCGGCAATGCAGCCCTGCACATACTGACCATCGTTCTGAAAATCGATCGTGAAGATCGGCTTTGTACTGCGATAGGCACGGATCCTGCGCAGCATGATCTCTCGCTGCTGCGGCGTTGGCAAAAGCTCTGGAACAGCGTCGTTGCCGACAGGCATATAATGGAAAAACCAGGCAAATTTCGCTCCCTTGGCAATGAGGTGATCGATGAATTCCTCAGAGCTCAGCGATGCAACATTTTTGCTCGTGTAGCAGCAGGACGCGCCAAACGGCAGCTTCTTTTCGCGCAAAATATCCATCGCCCGCATTACCGCCTGATACGTACCCTTACCACGGCGGAAATCCGTCGCTTCCTCAAATCCCTCAACACTAATCGCCGGCACAAAATTCTTCACGCGCAGCATGTCCTCAGCAAAAGCTTCATCGATCAGCGTGCCATTGGTAAAAGCTGCAAACATACAATCCGGATGTGCCTCGCAGAGACGGATGACATCTGCTTTGCGCATGAGTGGCTCGCCGCCGGAAAGGAGATACATGAAAACGCCAATCTCCTTCCCTTGCCGCACAATATTGTCCAATGTTTCATAGCTCATGTTCAGCTTGTTGCCATATTCCGCCGCCCAGCATCCCGTGCAATGCAGATTGCAGGACGACGTCGGATCCATGAGGATCGCCCAGGGAACATTGCAATGGTTATCGAAGCGCGCTTTCGCCTGGCGCCTCCCACCAACCAACGTGGCATTGACAATAAAATTCTCAAAAGCTACCTTGCGCACCTCCGGATCAATATCGCTCCAAAGGCTCAGGATCAACCGGTACCAATTATTATCCGGATCTTCGATGACACGACTGAAAGCCTGTCGTTGTTTGAAATACATATCGCTGCTGTCAAAACGGTCTGCCCATTCCAAAAGCTTTGGCAGACTCTTGTGCGGATCCTCGTCAAGATAATGCAAAACTTTCTTGACAGCAATCCCCTGCAGATTTTCCTTCATCGTTCTGTCACTCATTTTCACATAATCCTTTCTTCAGTGCAGTTCATCGTTAGCAGAAGAGCAAGCGTTCCTCGGCTGTGAAGACTATTTTACAACGCTCCATGCCCGCCGTCATTGGACAGATCGCACCATCTGAGAAAATTTTTGACAGCAAAAGAATAATGTCCTCCAGTATCCACACAGCAAAGGAGCCGCCTGACAACCAGTCAGACGGCTCCTTTGCGCGCAACATTATATTGTGTCATCTGCATAGCATTGCATAACAATATGCGAGCCACCGATCACCGTATGCTTCAAATGCTCCACAAACTGATCGGCCGGCATGCAATCTTTCTGCAGGAGCCACCTCTTTATCGCGGCCAGATAAGCATCGGCATAGAAATCCACGAAGAAATCTTTTGCCTCCTCCGCGCCAAATATTCGCACCACATCGTCCTTGATAACCGAAACCACAAAATCCCACAGATAGTCAGAAAACGAATTTTGACCCTCAACCAGCAGCGTGGCGCGGTAAAACGTTCTGTTCGCATAGAAATACGCACAAAGATCATCCAAAAGCTCCCAGCCAGTGAGGCATCCCTTTTGTCGAAGTACCGCCACACACTCCGTCTCGTAGATCCAGTTAACGAGATCATATTTGTCCTTGAAATGGTAATAGAAACTTTTTCTGTTCATACCACACATCTCACAAACATCGCTAACCGTAATCTTTGCAAACGATTTCTTTTCCACCAATGACTTTAGTGCAGCAGCAAGCGCCCGCTTGGTGATATCGGAATCTGCCATCACACCACACCTCCAGCGCAGAAAACCTGTTAATAAAGCATTTTCCGACAGTATAGCACATCACTTGTGCGCGAACAACGAAACACCACCATTTGTCTTTGGACAATTTTAGCGATCTGTCCAAAAATCTTCTACCTCTCGTAATTTTTTCCACACGAAATCAAAAATAACTGAGCACCGTTTTTTCACGTTTTCAACAATAACGATGGAATTTTAGCGTATATTCATCTTCTCAGTGAAAATCATTTCGTACTTAGAACAACTCCTTCCGAGGAAGCCGCCACCTTCATCGTCGAAAATGACGACGCCCTCCTCACAAACGAGAAAGGCGTCGCCTTATTATTTCTATAGCCCCTTCCGCGCGAAACGCTTCACCGCCACCACTAGCGCGAGGAGTGTCAGCGCAATGCTCACAACAAGCGGCGAGACGAGCTCGCCTGGCGTGATCTCTCCGCTGATGAGCGCGGTGCCGGCGCCGAGCTGCAACGGGTTCCAGCGTTCCAACGCAGGCACAAGACCCGCCAGCGAAAGCAGCGCCACGATCGCGCCAGTGAAAACGATGGCGGTGAAGGTCTGCCGAAAGAGCACGCCGCCGAGAATCGTCAGCGCCAGATAAAACAGCCCAAGCGCCCAAAGCGCAGCGGCAGCGAGCGCGGTGTGCGAAAGCTGATTCTCTGGCCAATAATACGCGGTGTAGCCGTAAGTGAGGGCGTAACACAGCCAGTAACAGCCACTCATAATGAGCGCGCTCACCGCATATTTCGCCAGGATCACCACACGCCGCGAAAGTCCCTTGGTGACCAAAAGCACGAGGGTGCCGCGGCTGTATTCGTTCGCCAGCGTGCTGCCGAAGAGTATGATCACAACGCTCATGCCAAGGCTGGAAGCATTTTTGAAAAACTGCGTCCAGGCGTCGAGAGCGACTGGCGCAACATTCAGTGTAAAGCCGTCGGCGAGAGCCGCCAGGAGCTCGGGTGTGTATTTCGCAAGCGGCGCGTTGGTGATGCCAAAGATCAGAAATAGCGCCGCCAGTATCAGCAATCGGTGATTGTGGAGATTTTCCAGCCACTCTTTCTTGAAAAATGCGGAAAAGCCTTTCATGCGATCACCTCCAGGAAGAGATTTTCCAGCGTCGGTTCCAAAATTTCCACCTTCACCGGCGAGAGCCGCGTTTCTACGAGCGCGCCGAAAAGCGTGCGCTGCACTGCGGCGATGTCGCGGCTTTCGATGATCATCGCCGTCCCCTCCTGCCTGCTATTGGCCAGGAACGGCATCACAGCTTGTTGTAGTGTGAGCTGCGCCAGATCCTCCGCGTCGGCAAATTCCACGCGCAGCGCATTCTGCCCATGGCGCGCTTTGAGCGCAGCGAGATCGCCGCTCACAGCGATCCTCCCCTCATTCAACAGCGCCACGCGGTCGCAAATGCGCTCCACGTCCGAAAGGATGTGCGTCGAAAATAGCACCGTCGTGCGCGCAGAGATCGTGCGCAAAATATCAAGCAGCTCCTTGCGGCCGAGAGGGTCGAGGGCACTCGTCGGCTCATCGCAAATGAGCAGCTTCGGCTCGCCCAAAAGTGCCTGCGCCACGCCGAGCCGCTGCTTCATGCCGCGGGAAAAACCGCCGATGCGCTTGCGCGCGTCGGAAAGTCCCACCAGCTCAAGCAGCTCTGCACTGCGGCGCGCACCCTCTGCTCGCGACAAGCCGAGGATCTCTCCACAAAGCGCAAGATAGCGCGGCGCCGTCATGTAGTCGTAAAACTCCGGCACATCCGGCAGATAGCCGATGAAGCGATTCGTTGCTGTCTCGCCAAAGCGCACCCGCTCACCGCAGACAGTGATCTCCCCAGCATCCGAGCGCAAAAGCCCGAGCACCATCTTCATCGTCGTCGTTTTGCCCGAGCCATTGCGCCCGATAAATCCGAACACGCTCCCCTCAGGCACCACCAGATCAAGCCCATCGATCACCTGCTGCTTGCCGAAACGTTTTGCCAGGCTGCGGATCTCCAGCACATTCATCACGCGTCCTCCTTTCCAAGCAGGAAATAGAGAAGCGGCCCGATGAATTCCATGCCAACGATCGCCACGACCACCCAGAGCGCGCGGCTGCCGCGTTTGTAGCTGTCGTGGGTGATAATGTGCCAGAGCGTGTAAGCCAGGAGCGCCAACTCAACGATGACGAGCGGGATCAGAAATGGCAGCAAATCTTGGATGTTCATACCATCACCGCCTTCAGCTTCGCCTGGATGCGGCGGAATTCTGCATTCTCCGCCAGCGCCGCGAACGGATCGGCAAAGTGGGCCAGCAGCTCCTGGCGCACCGTCGCACGATCGCGCGGCGTGTCGTTGTTTTCCCGAAGCTTTTGCTGCCAGCTGCCAAGCTTGTCGAAATAAGCATCCGCCATAAACGGTTGCAAGTCGTCCGCGCCGAAAAGCGCCGCCATCGCTTGCACAAATTGTTCCAGCTGCGCCAACGTGCCTTCACAGTCGCCAAGCGCGCAGAGCATGGCCGCCGCCTGGTAGTTGAACTGTCCCACCGCATTCGGCATCACCTGCGCAAGATCGTACGCCCGAGCCACAGCATCCACTCGCGCCACCGTCTCGCGCACACGCTCCGGCGATGCAGCAGACGTTCGCAAAAGCGCGCCGCTCATCCCGAGCAATGACTGCAACGCAAACAGCAACTGCAGCTGCGCGAAGCTGTCCGCCTTCTCGAGATCGCCATGCATCTGATAAGCACTCACGAGCAGCCCCTCGCTGCTGTTTGCCAGATGCATCGGGTCCAGTGCATTTTCCAGCGTCGCGATCGCTTCCTCCACCTTGCCGATCTGCATCTGAACCATCGTCTCAAAAATGCGCGCATCCCGCGCCAGCTCCCTGTCCTTCGACTCCGCCTGCACGTGCTCCAGCAAGCGTTCCGCCTCCGCCAGCACCTGTGGCTGCAAGGCCGCATCCGCCAGCTGGAAATGGTTCACCAGCAGCACGCACATGCGAAATAGGAACGGATGGCACGAGTAATACCGCCGCGTCAGCGCTTGTACCTGCTGCCACAC